>Ga0315904_10001687_pt1 | contig 35063 bp, 32 predicted proteins | sample LakEriMetagenome_6_FD_203529 | JGI IMG/M metagenome (GOLD analysis project Ga0315904, IMG submission 203529) | Freshwater fungal communities from buoy surface, Lake Erie, Ohio, United States - Buoy 12 MA120 | ecosystem: Environmental > Aquatic > Freshwater > Lake | place: USA: Lake Erie, Ohio...
CAAAGAAGATTTAATTATTGACGAAATTGAAATAAATAATACATTACAAGAGGGCCAAGTTCTAGTTAAAATTGAGAGGTCTGGAATTTGCGGAGCACAAATAAATGAAATTGATGCAGTTAAGGGTGCAGATAAATTCTTGCCTCACCTGCTAGGCCATGAAGGTGTTGGTACTGTGCTGGAGATTGGTAAAAGTGTTAACAACATAAAAGTTGGCGATAGGGTTATTTTGCACTGGAGACCTGGAAATGGGATTCAGGCTGAAACTTATAGGTATACCTGGAGAAATAAGAATCTAAACTCAGGATGGGTTACGACTTTTAGCCAGCATGCTATTGTTTCTGAAAATCGCCTAACTCCTATTTCGAAAACTGTAAGTTCTGTGCACCTACCTTTACTTGGCTGCGGACTTACAACTGTATTCGGTAGTTTAGAGAATGAAGTATCCATAAAACTTGGTGATTCGGTATTAATTTTAGGAGTGGGTGCGGTTGGTTCACTTTCAATTATTGCATCACAATTAAAAGGTGCGAGTGAAATAACCGTCATTGATAAAATAAAGGGCAAAACTGAACTTGCTAAATCGTGTGGCGCGGATAGTTGTTATGCAATCGACTCTTTAAATTTTGATTACACTATTAAAGAGATTATCAGCAGTGTTGGATTATTTGATTTAGTTATAGACACCACTGGTGATTCGACTTTAATAAGTAAATCATATGAGATGCTGTCAAAAACGGGGACGCTATTAATAATCGGAGTTATGCCCCATGACCAAAAACTAAGCATAAATTCTTTAGATCTAAACATGGGAAAAAAAATTATTGGTACGCAAGGTGGCAGATCTCTGCCCCAAATTGATATACCAAAGTTAGTTAAAGCTATAGAAAAAAAAATGATCCCTTTAGAACGTCTTTTTTATAAAGAAAGGAAACTTCCTGAAATAAACTTGTCAATTCAAGAAGTACGAGATGGAGCACCTTTTAAGCAGTATATCAATATGTGGTGAGTCTAAACCGCTTTCTTGATCAATTCAAACTTCCTTGTAAACATTAACCAAAATGTCCGTGACTCGTGGACTTTCTTACAGGGCATCAAGTATTCCAAGTGATGGATTATTTGCAGATGAATTACTTCAAAGATGATAAAGATTCGATATTGAAATAAGTCTCTAGTTTCAAAGGTCGGTTTGAGAGGAAGCTCTCTCATTCGAACAAAATCGGTGATTCGATTACTAGTAGGTATTTGAAATTGTGCTTAAACCCTTGAATTATCTGGGGTTTAAGCACAATTTCAAACACCTACTTGCCAAGTCCGTTGGGGTGCTGGTGGAATTCTTCCTAACAAGAAGATCACTACTTTTGGGAAAAGGGGTTCATCTACAAATGTCTAATGATGCCCTAGAAAACCTTGCCACCGAAAATCGAATCTATGAACCAACCAAAGAATTCAGTAGTAATGCAAATGCGCAAAGTTCAATGTATGACGAAGCAAAAAAAGATCGAATCAAATTTTGGGAAAATCAAGCTCTTCGTTTGACTTGGGATAAACCTTGGACAACTGCTCTTGATTGGTCTGATGCTCCCTTTGCTAAATGGTTTGTGGGTGGAAAATTAAATGTTTCCTACAACTGCGTTGATCGACATGTTGAACAAGGCCACGGTGATCAAATTGCAATTTATTTTGAAGGAGAACCTGGGGATACTAGAACTATTACCTATAAACGATTACAAGATGAAGTTTGTAAAACCACAAATGCTTTACTCGAATTAGGTGTTGGATTTGGTGATCGCGTAGCAATCTATTTACCGATGATTCCTGAAGCTGCTTTTGCAATGCTTGCTTGTGCGCGAATTGGTGCAATTCACTCAGTGGTATTTGGTGGATTTAGTTCAGAAGCCTTGCGTTCAAGAATTGATGATGCTCAAGCAAAGTTAGTTATAACTTCTGATGGTGGCAATAGAAAAGGTGCAGTTTTGCCTTTAAAGCCCGCAGTAGATGAAGCAATTAAACAAACCCCCAATGTGGAAAAAGTATTAGTTGTTAAACGAACCAACAACGAAATCAATTGGGATAAAGATAAAAATGTTTGGTGGCATGAAATTGTTGATAAGCAATCAACCACTCATAAACCTGAAAGCTTTGATGCTGAAACTCCATTGTTTATTCTTTACACTTCCGGAACTACCGGCAAACCTAAAGGTATTTTGCACACCAGTGGTGGATATCTAACTCAAGCTGCTTTTACTCATTTCAATGTCTTTGATCTCAAAGCTGATAAAGAAATTTACTGGTGTACAGCCGATGTTGGTTGGATAACAGGACATTCCTATGTTGTTTATGGTCCACTAGCTAATAGATCAACCCAGTTAATGTATGAAGGAACACCTGATACTCCCCATAAGGGAAGATTCTGGGAGTTAATTCAAAAATATAAAGTTTCAATTCTTTATACTGCCCCAACTGCAATTAGAACATTTATGAAATGGGGCGATGATGTTCCTGCCCAATTTGATTTATCAACTTTAAGGGTTTTAGGTTCTGTTGGTGAACCAATTAATCCAGAAGCTTGGATTTGGTATCGAGAACACATTGGTTCAAATAGAACACCAATTGTGGACACTTGGTGGCAAACAGAAACTGGTTCCATCATGATTTCTCCTCTTCCAGGTGTTTCTAAATGCAAACCAGGATCTGCCATGACTGCTCTTCCTGGAATTAGTGCTGAAGTTATTAATGAAGAAGGAATTGCTGTTGGCAATGGTCACGGAGGTTATTTAGCTTTGACTGAACCTTGGCCAAGTATGTTGCGTGGCATTTGGGGAGACCCTGAAAGATTTAAAGAAACTTATTGGTCCAGATTTCCTGGAAAATATTTTGCCGGTGATGGTGCCAAACTAGATAACGATGGTTGTTTGTGGCTACTTGGTCGAGTTGATGATGTGATGAATGTTTCAGGGCATCGAATTTCAACAACTGAAGTTGAAAGTGCGCTGGTTTCTAATTCAATGGTTGCTGAAGCTGCCGTTGTTGGAGCAAATGATGAATTAACGGGGCAGGCAATAGTTGCTTTTGTGATTCTTCGCCAAGGCTCTCTGGAAGGACCAGAAACTGTTAAAGAATTAAGAAATCATGTTGCCAAAGAAATTGGTGCAATTGCAAAGCCTAAAAAAGTTCTCATTGTTGCAGAATTACCAAAAACGCGTTCTGGAAAAATCATGAGAAGACTTCTTCGAGATGTGGCAGAAAATAGATCCTTGGGTGATGTCACAACCTTGGCTGATCCAACGGTAATGTATTTGATTGGTCAAGGACTATCAACAAGTTCTGATGTGGATTGAGAAATAAACTTGACCGCGAAAGACGCTTCTGATTGGCATACACAAACACAAAATGCTGAGTATTTGACACTTTCAAGTCAAAGATTAAGTGAACCAACTTTAATCTGGGTTAATCAATTCACACAAATCATCAATAATTTTATTGGTGAAAATAAAGGAAAGTATGTAATAAATGATATTGGTTGCAATGTGGGACATTTTGCTAGAAATATGGAATTGATTAATTCTGATATCGAATATCGGGGAATTGATATTTCTAAAACTTACTTAGAAATAGCTAAACATCATTTTCCTAAGCTGAATTTTTTTATTGAAGATTTTGCTCAGAAAGAATTAAACATTTTCCAATTTAAGTGCGATATTTCTGTGGTGAGTGCAACTTTAGAACACATATATGACTATGAACAATTCTTAATTAATATTTTTGAAACCACAGGCCAATTGGTTTTAATCAGAACTTTTATCGGTGAAACAAGTGAAATGGATTATTGCCTAAAAGAAGGTGCCAAACAAAACTATCTGATCAGACAGTTTGTGCTTTCAGATTTAGTCAACAGGGAATTCAATCAAGACTGGCTTTTTAAAGAGATAATTGATGAAGCAACCCTTAGCAAGCCAAAAGTCATTTGTAATTCCATAACTCGAAGTCAGCAGATCCTTAAGTTTGTTAAAAAGTAAATTTGAATTGATTTCCCTTTTTTACACCCAGGTTACCTTCTAGGCACTGATTGGCAAACATCGCTTTTATTTCAGTGAAGCTTCAAGTGCAAGGAATGGGGGGTTAGTGGGTTGTTACTCAAGGCGCTTTACTCTTTCTGAGATACTTAAATACAAAGAAAAGAGTTAAATGTCAGATTCAGAAAAGACTTCCGTCCCACGTATGGTTCTTCAAGCTGTTGAGGATTTTGCCACGATTGTCAAAGGTGAGATCGAAATCGCTAAGAAGAGTCTTACTACTTCGGTCAAGAGACTGGGTCTTGGAATTGGTTTTATTGTAACCGCATTTTTACTCTTAAATGTTTCATTAATTTTCTTACTAATTGCCTTTGCCTATGGGTTTATTCAAATTGGTTTAGCAGGTTGGATTTCATTTCTATTGGTTGCAGCAATTATGATTGCCTTAGCAGTTATTTTCATAGTTCTTGCTATTCGATCTTTTAGTAAGGTTAGGGGAATTGGTGATGCTTCAAGAATTGGTAGTGAAACAAGAAAATATTTGAGTGAAAATATTGCAAAACCAGAGAAATCATCTGGTTGGAATACTTTAAGATAATATGCATAAAATCTGTTCTGATTTTGCAATAATCCAAATTGATGTTAACGTTTATATGGCTATGATAGAATTTGGAACTGTACCGAGATTTTTTTGGAGTAATCATGATAGATATTGTAGAGTTGGGTTTTGGTTTTAAATGAATAATTCAAATCGTACTATTTTGGTAACCGGTGGAGCAGGATACGTTGGATCAAAACTTGTGCCCAAACTCATTGAAACCGGTTATCGTGTTAAAGTTTATGACACTTTTTGGTTTGGAAAAAATATTTTTAAATCTCTTAATGGTAATAGTTTTTTAGAATTAATTGAGGCAGATATACGAGATATCAATAAATTGAAGAGTTCGCTAACCGGCTGCACAGACGTTATTCATTTGGCCTGTATTTCAAATGACCCAAGTTATGATTTAAATCCAAAATTAGGTGAAGAGGTAAACTTCTCTAGTTTTGAACCTTTGGTCGAGAGTGCTAGAAAGTCTGGTGTGCAAAGATTCATTTATGCCTCCTCTTCCTCGGTTTATGGAGTTAAAGAAGAGGAAAACGTGACTGAGAAATTATCGCTAAACCCACTTACTGATTACTCCAAATATAAAGCAATCTGTGAACCTATTCTGCTAGAAAAAGCCTCAAACAGCTTTGTCACCACTGTCGTTAGACCTGCTACCTTGTGTGGATATGCACCACGACAACGCTTAGATTTATCGGTGAATATCCTTACTAACCATGCAGTGAATCAAAGATTAATTAGAGTTTTTGGTGGGGATCAGTATCGTCCAAATTTACATATTGATGATATGTGTGATGCCTATTTATATTTGTTAGATCAACCTGTGAATCTGATTAATGGTGAAATTTTCAACATTGGTGCAGAAAATATGACAATTAAGGAAATCTCTGAACTTGTCGCAGTTGAAATTGGTCAACCACTAGAAATTAGAGTTGAGAGCACCCCCGACAATAGAAGTTATAGAGTTTCTTCAGACCATATCAAAGAAAAAATTGGGTTTGTGCCCAAATTAGGGGTTCGGGAAGCAGTTCGAGATTTGAAGAATGCCTTTGATCTAGGATTGTTACGTAATTCATTGACAGATTCCAAGTATTTCAACTTAAAGAGAATGAATGATATTCTATCATCATTGTAATGGAGGATTGCTTTGAATAAAGTAGAGGGCGTTAGGTACTCTTACCTGGCCCAACAATTCAATGATTGTGATGACTTGTGGCAAAAATTAAAAGAGTTTGTAAAGACTGGTGATTTCACTTTAGGCGAGGAACTGAAAAAATTTGAAATGTCTTTTGCTGATTTAATCGGCACAAAATATGCGGTGGGTGTAAATAGTGGTACCGACGCAATTAAATTGTCTCTAAAAGCACTTGGAGTAGGTCATGGAGATGAAGTAATTACTGCCGCAAATACTTTTGTTGCAACAGTAGGAGCTATAAATGAACTAGGTGCAATTCCTGTATTTGTTGATTGTAATAAAACTTTCTGCATGGATGTTTCTCAAGTGCGAGGTAAAATAACAAAGAACACTAAGTCAATCCTTCCCGTCCACTTCAGTGGTTACATGACTAATATGCCTGAACTTATGGAAATTGCGGCAGAATTCAATCTTCCAGTCGTTGAAGATGCTTGCCAAGGAATCTTGGCATCTATAGATGGTAAAAACTCGGGTACTTGGGGAATTACTGGAGCTTTTTCTTTGCATCCACTAAAAAATATAAATGTTTGGTCTGACGGTGGGGTGATCGTTACAGATGATGAAAAAATCTACAAAGAATTGTTACTGCTCAGAAATCATGGTCTTTCTGGTAGAGATACTGTAGAGATTCTTGCGTTTAATTCAAGGCTTGATACATTTCAAGCCATTGTCGGTAGCTGGTTGTTACCACAAGCAAATGAAATTGCTAACAAACGTATCTCGAATGCAGCAATTTTGGATAATGGTTTGAGAGAAATCCCAGGAATTAGTCTTCCCGAAAGAAGATTGAACGAGAAAATTGTTTATCATCTCTACATGTTTCGAGCAGAAAATCGCGATAGCCTGTTAAAACACTTAAGGGATAACAACGTAGAAGCAAAAGTTCATTATCCGATTCCTATTTATCGCCAAAAAGCACTTTCGTATTTAGGTAATGTAGAGGGTGATTTCCCACAATCTGATGAGGATGCAGCTAATTTGATCAGTTTGCCTTGCGACCAGCATCTCTCTATACAGGAATTGAATTACATGATTCAGAAAATAAGAGATTTTTACTCCCGTAACTAAATTACATTATGATACATTGAGCCTATGCGTTTCAAAAACTATACAGAATGGGAAACTCGGGGCGCGCCTCTCGGAGACAAAAATTCTTTAAGGAATCTTCGCAGAATTCAACCTTTGCACGTCAATTTCTTATAGATTAAACAAATGCACACTTCAATTACTTTCACAAATCTTGATAAACAATGGAGTGAAATTCGGGACGAAGTTTTGCCTTTGATTGACAAGATACTTTCTACCGGTAAATACCTAGATCACGATTTAGTTGAGGAGTTAGAGCGCGAACTTGCAAATTATGTTGGCGCTGAAGAAGTGATATTAGTAAATAGTGGCACTGATGCACTAATGCTTGCACTTATGTCTTTGAATATTGGAAAGGGAGATGAAGTTTTAACTGTTCCTAATTCCTTTATTGCATCCGTAGCAGCAATAGCTCACGTTGGCGCAACTCCTGTAATTGTTGATGTCGGATTAGATCACTTAATTGACCCAGAAAAAATAGAAGCTTCGATTACCAGTCGAACTAAAGCCATCATGCCGGTTCATCTAGAGGGTAAAGTTTGTGACATGGAAAAAATAAATCAAATAGCAGGGAAGTATAACTTAGATGTCATCGAAGACGCTGCACAAGCTTTTGGTTCCAAGTTGAATGGTAGAAATGTTGGCTCACTGAGTGAAATCACATGCTTCTCCCTACACCCTCTCAAAAATCTTAATGCGTGCGGAGACGGTGGATTTATTGCAACGAATAATTCAAAAATTGCCAAAATGATCAGACGTTTCAGGAATCATGGTCAGCAAGAAAGAAATGTATCAAATGAATTTGGAGTGGTTTCTAGGTTTGATTCAATTCAAGCTGCAATCATAAGTATCCGCCTAAAGACAATTGATAGCTTGATTGCAATTCGGAGATCAAATGCGCTGATCTATGATAATTTATTAAAAACGTCGGTAACTTGTCCGTTTTTTCAAAGTAATGTTTTTCATTCTTATCATCTTTATTCGATTGAAGTAAATAATAGGGACAAAATCGCAAAAGATCTTTTGATGTATGGAATTGAAACAAAAGTACACTACCCAAATTTAATTACGGACCAAAGAGCTTACACTAATAGATTTAAAGAATATCCTACGCCTATGGCTACTAAGCAAAAAAATTTAATTTTAAGTTTGCCGATTCATTCTTCTATGAGTGTTGATGATTTAAATTTAGTATCTAGCAGTATTTTGGAACTTAATGACAAATATAATTGAGATTCAGAGTAATTTAAAAACTATTTATAATCTTGAAGTCACATCCGACAGCGTTCTTTCTAAAATTCTTAAACTTTTCTATATAAGAAGTGTAGAAGAATTCATTGCTGATAAATACTCAGAGGAATTTTTTAGGTGTCCAGTTCATTTCTCGATTGGCCAAGAGGCTGTTGCAGTAGGAGTTTGCTCGAATCTAAGTTCTCAGGACAAAGTAGTTTCAACACATCGATGCCATGCTCACTTCCTTGCAAAGGGCGGAGATCTTTCAGCAATGTTTGCTGAGATGATGGGCAAACCCAGCGGTTGCACCAAAGGACGGGGTGGCTCAATGCATTTATTTGATGTAGGGCAAGGTTTTTATGGAAGTGTTCCAATAGTGGGAAGTTCACTGCCAATTGCTACTGGAGTAAGTTTTGCACAAAAGTATATGGGAGAAAATGGCATCACGGTCTCCTTCATCGGGGATGCAGTTTTTGAAACTGGGCAATTTCATGAATCTTTAAATTTTATCAGTACTTTTAATATTCCAATCTTAATTGTTATGGAAAATAATCGATACTCGACTTACACCCCAATTGAGGCCAGACAACCAGAAAATATGAACCTTGAAAAGATAATAACTGGAATTGGAATAGATTACATAAAGACTAGTGGGGATGACTTATTCGAGGTTGACAAAGTAACCAGAAATTTGATTTCAGAAGTCAGGAGCGGTAAACCATTTTTTGTTGAATTTGATACGTATAGAAGATTAGAACATTGTGGGCCAAATTTGGACGATGAACTTGGATATCGATCTATCATCGAAATCGATTCTTATAGTAAGCGTGATCCGATCAACGTCGTGAAATCTAGTTTTGCGCATCAAAATGACACCACTGAAGCCATTAAAATTTTTGAAAAATACTTACCAGTTTATATCTCTTTAATATATGAAGATGTAAAACAATTAAAAAATAGTCATCCTTTAATCAGTGAGCATGATTGTTTTCAATCGTTATGAATATTACATTTGCTCAAGCAATAAATAAAGCTTTGCATGACGAATTAGAATCTGACCCAAAAACCTTACTTTTTGGACTAGGTGTTGCCGATCCAAAAGGAGTTTTTGGAACTACAAGTGGCTTACAAGTGAAATTTGGTAAGCATAGGGTTTTTGATATACCTTTGTCAGAAAATGCGTTGACGGGCGTGGCATTAGGAATGTCAATGCATAAATTAAAGCCGGTTTTGGTACATCAACGAGCTGATTTTGTGTTTACTTCTGCAGAGCAGATAATCAATCAAGTAGCTAAAACTTTTTTTAGCTCTGGTGGAAAGTTAAATGCACAAATGGTCATAAGAATGATTGTTGGTCGAGGTTGGGGACAAGGTCCTACTCATGCGCAATCTCCACACTCTTTATTCTCGAATGTTCCAGGACTAAAAATAGTATTACCTGCAACCCCAGAAGATGCTTACGAAATGCTTCGCAATTCAATTCAAGATCCAGATCCTGTTTTATTCATTGAACATAGATGGCTTCATCAAAATATGACGAAAAGTTTAAAGTTTGATCTAAAGAATCCTTTAACTGGTTGCACAGTCCTAAATTCTGGAACTGATGTTACTTTTGTAGGCGTATCACTCGGTGCCATCGAAGGTATAAAAATTGCAAAAGTATTTAAGAATTTTGGAGTTACAATTGAAGTTTTAAATCTTCGCTCTGTCGTACCCCTAGATATTTCTTCAATAATCAAAAGTGTTGAAAAGACGGGAAAGCTAGCAATATTAGATACTGCTCAAACAAAATTTGGAGTAGCAGAATCAATTTCAGAGAATGTTATGCGGGTTTTATGGAAGAAAATGACTTATCCTCCCTTACTTTTTGGATTAAAAAATGTGCCTGTGCCAAGTTCCGCCATGTTAGCTAAACAGGTTTATCCTTCTGGTTCAAACGTAACACAAAAAATTAATGAGCAATTTGAATTAGGAATTAACCCAGCCAATTTGCTCCAAAAGTATGAAGAAATGTGGCCTTTGAGTTCTCAGTTTGAAGACCAACCCGATCAAGGCTTAGTTGGTCCATTTTAGTTACTATTTAATTCGTCAATAAATGTTTGAAACAATGAAAAATCCTTTTCAAAATCTCTTAGTAGAAGATTGGGCTTACTCGCACTTAGTTTTAAAAAAGAATCTTTTCCTGTTGATACAGCCACAATTTCTACATCATTACTTTTGGCCGAATCTACATCAATCTGGGTGTCTCCAATTAGAGCTATTCTGCCTATTCCCAATTTGCTACACTTATACTTTGCAAACTTTACGAGGTCAACTCTGCTAAAATGAGAATCTCCAAAAAAACCTAATTGTAAATCAAATTTTGAAGCTAAGTTATGAAGATTAATTTTGTGAACGCCTCTTGCTTTAGAATTTCCAGTTAGAACTGAATTTACGACACCTTTTTCATTACAGTAATTAAGGGCCTTCACTACACCCGGGATAATTCCATATTCCTCTCTATTAATTTGGTTCAAACTGTTCTGATTCAATATTTCTAAGCACTTTTTGAGATCGCCTCTCTGGTACTTTATTTCATTAAATTCAAAAATGTCCCTTATTATTCCTATGTCGGTTTTGCCTAAATTCGATCCGCAATTCATCAATGCCTTTTCTGCGAATAATTCAACCGATTCAAGATGACGTATTGAACTCACCTTAGGTAGTGAAATTAGTGTTCCGTCAATATCCCAAAAAATAATTGCGTTTCGTATCGCCAAATTTTCCTAACACGATTGCCTTTGTTACCATCAATATACAGGATGATATACAATTAGATACATATGATGAGCAATTTTGAAGAATACATAGAGGCTTTTCATCGCGCTTTATGCGAAATAAATTTAGATAATCTAGCCAAGATCTCAAGCCTTTTAATTTCTAAGCGAGATAAGCGTAATTCTATATTAATAGCTGGTAACGGTGGAAGTGCTTCCGCTGCAGAGCATTTAGCTACAGACCTTATGTTTGGGACTAAAATTGAAGTGGGTTCTTTTAGAACTCACTGTTTGTCTAGTAGTGTCTCTTCAATTACAGCATCGGGAAATGACCTAAATTTTGAATCAATTTTTAGTCGACAGATTTCGCATCTAGGAAAGTTAGGTGACTTGTTGATAGTGATATCTGCTTCTGGGAATTCGAGCAACTTAATCTACGCTGTTAAGGAAGCAAAAAAGATAGGAATGGAAACGCTCGGAATTCTTGGTTTCGATGGTGGTAGTTTATTAAGTTTAGTAGATTACGCAATTCATATCAAAACTGAAATTGGGGCGTATGGAATTTCTGAGGACCTACACTCGATAGTTAATCATATGCTCGTAAATGACATTAAGAATAAGTTAGCTCAATGACCAAAGCGCTTGTCACTGGTGGTTGTGGCTTTATTGGAAGCCATTTAGTCGATCTACTGATAAAAAATAATTTTGAAGTTGTTGTGTTGGATAATTTTTCTACAGGTAGAAAGTCAAATCTTGATCATGTCGAAGATAAAAAAAGACTAAAAATAATTGATGGTGATTTAAATAATTCAAAAGTTGTAAAGGAGGCGCTAAGTGATTGCAAATTAGTTTTTCACTTAGCAGCTTTAGCAGATATTGTTCCCTCAATAAATAATCCATTAGAATACTTTTCGTCAAATGTTCAAGGAACAATTAAATTGCTAGAAGCTTCACGAAATTTTAATATTGAAAAATTTGTTTACGCGGCCTCATCATCTTGTTATGGAACTCCAGATGTAATTCCAACTCCTGAGAGCGCAGAGATAAAACTTAACTACCCCTATGCATTCACTAAATGGGCCGGGGAACAAGCGATGCTTCATTGGGGACAAGTTTATAATTTACCAGTCGTATCACTCAGACTTTTTAATGTGTATGGCCCCAGATCGAGAACCTCGGGAACTTATGGAGCTGTTTTTGGAGTTTTCTTAGCCCAAAAACTGGCGGGTCAGCCATTAACCATAGTTGGGGATGGATCTCAAACTAGAGATTTTACTTATGTAACCGATGTTGCCAATGCTTTTCTTAAAGCCGCAAGAAGTGAAGCAAGAAATACTATTTTTAATGTGGGTTCAAAAAATACCTATTCTATTAATTATCTCGCAAGTCTTCTCGGGGGCCCAACCATCAATATCCCAAAAAGACCAGGTGAACCAGATTGCACATTTGCAGATACTTCAAAAATAGAAGAGGCACTCAATTGGAAATCAATTGTATCTTTCGAAAATGGAGTTAAAAGTATGTTGGAAAACATAGATTATTGGAAAGATGCTCCTGTGTGGAATCCTACAAGTATTAATCATGCTACAAAGGAATGGTTTTCGTTTTTAGGTAAGAAACATGCCTAATTTAATGGAGTTTAAATCCAAAATAGTGTCCTTTGAAAATGCAGGCCAAGTTTTTGGAGATATCAAAAAAGTGAACAAAACGATTGCCCTGTGTCACGGTGTTTTCGACTTGTTACACCCCGGCCACATGAGGCATCTCAACAAAGCTAAGAGCTTAGCAGATGTGCTCGTTGTTTCCATAACCGCTGATAATTTCGTTAATAAGGGCCCAGGCCGACCAGCATTTAATGAAAATTTAAGGGCTGAATCTCTTGCTAACCTGTTGTCAGTTGATTACGTGATAATCACCCCATTTGCAACTGCTATTGAAATTATTGAATCAGTAAGACCTAATTTTTATGTAAAAGGTAAGGACTACCTGGATGAAAAAAGTGATGCAACCGGCAATATAACACTTGAAAAACAAATCGTCGAAAGCAACGGCGGAAATCTTGTTAATACAGATGAAATAGTTTTTTCATCGTCCAAGCTGATTAATCAATTTATGTCGAATTATTCAAGTGAAGTTAATTTTTTTATAAGCGAAATTAAGAAGAATTATGGCCTTGAATATGTTCTGAGTTGGCTCCAAAAAGTTAGTGCTTTAAAAATAGCAATAGTTGGTGAAACAATAATTGATACTTACACTAATTGTGAAGCATTGGGTAAGTCTTCAAAGGACCCTGTCCTTTGTTTCTCGAAAGGGAATTCTGTATCGCACGCTGGAGGAGTCCTCGCGATAGCTGGGCATTGTAATGGGCTTGAAATTGAAACTAAGGTAATTACTGGGCTAAATCACGCCGATCTCAACAATATTGAAATTATGGAAATAAAAGCTCGAGGCATTAAAATTAAGTCAATTGACACGAGTCCTGCGCCAACGATCCGAAAAGAACGCATAGTTGATTCCAGAACTTCGATGAGAGTTCTTGAACTTTACGAGATGCAAGATGATCCCTTACCTGTAACTAAGGATTTAGAATTCATACAAATAATCAAGGAGAAAACAAGAGACGTTGACGTAGTTATCATCGCTGATTATGGTCATGGATTAATTTCAGATGCAGCAATAAAGTATTTAACAACTTCAAAAAAATTTCTTGCCTTAAACACTCAAGTCAATGCAGGTAACCGTGGATTCAATAGCGTTAGTCGATATTCTCGTGCCGATTTCATAACGTTAAATGGAAACGAAGCTCAATTAGAAACTCGTCGTAGACATACTGATATACAAATATTCATTAATAGTCTTCAATCAAAAATGGGAGCAAAACAAATTCTAGTTACGAAGGGAGCTTCGGGTATCGAACTGTACGATGCCGAACAAAATATTTGTAAATCACCAGCACTTGCTCCGTACATAAAAGACAGAGTTGGAGCGGGAGACGCGGTACTTTCAGTAACAGCGCCTTTGGCATACTTGAATGCTCCTGCCGAAATAATTAGTTTTTTTGGAAACCTTGTGGGTGCTTGGGCAGTAACCTTTGTTGGAAACGAAAAATCTATCACTAAAGGGAATTTAATTCGACAAATAACATCAATCCTTCAATAATACGCGATTAAATTAAGTTAATTTTACAGGTAAGATCGCATGAGTAACGAAATTTAAAAATAAGAAAAACGTGAGTAAAATTATAATGCTTTTTTCTGAAATCATATTTTTAATTAATATATAAATTATAAATTTTGAAATAATAACGCAAAATACTAACATTAAGAACCAAATTGCCCTCCCAGCAACAACCTGGAATTCAAAAATACCTGTATACGTTACAAAGATAAGTAGATAAGACAAAGTCAAAAGAAATCTATTACTTGAAGGCTCCGAAAATTTTCTGAATAAAATTCCTATCGAAATCAAAAAAATTGAAATTAAAAAAATAAAAATATTTAGAGGGTTATTAACATCTAAAATACTAGAGCTCTTAAAGGAAAAAAAGTCCTGTATTAGATTTCTGTCATTAACGAGTACATATATATCAACATGAGAGGATAAAAGCTTATAAAATTGGGGAAAACTCTCAAAACCATAACCAAAAATTAGTATGGCCCCAAGAAGAGTTAGAAAACCTATGTAGAATCCAAGTTTGAGAAAGACTTTGAAGATATTCTTCCTACTCGTAAGGACATAACTTAATAGCACCAATAGCATCAATGTGGGAAAGTATATAATTGTTGTTAGAATTCCCAAAACTGTAATCCCTAAGTACAAAGGCTGGTTCAGCAGTCCACTCTGCGTAACGATTGAGAAAAATCCAATCAAAGCGAAAAATACTACTATTACGAGTTGAAAAGTGTAAGTCCGATAAAACAACTCAGAAAAAAAATTGAAGGGTACTGAGTTCATAATCAAAATAAATATTGATGCTGTCCTTATTGAGTCGGTTAAATTTATATATAAAGACATCATTACTAGAAAAATACTGGCTAGCACAATACCAAAAACTGCCACATATTGTATTCCTAAAAAATATGTATAAAGTGAAACCAAAGATGGATATAGAGGGGGATAAGGTAACGAAAAAACTTCACCATTATTTACCATTTTTGAATATGTATAAATATTTACTGAATCAGGATTTATAGTTAACGAATTCAGAATAAGGAAAATTGGTAAAATTATCAAATTATACAAAACTAGTATAAAGAAAAAATACTTATCGAATTTTATTAACATTTTTTCTGACGATAAATTAAATTAAAAATGGAAGGAATAAGTAGCAAGATCATTATAATTAATTCATATCGAAGTCGAATTATAGAAAATGAGTAGACTATAAATGATAGCACCAATGGTGGCGATAGAATTATCAAATATCTGTGTGTATATTTTTTTCTTGAATTAAAAATTATTCTTACAAGATAAATCAAATTTACAAAGACAAAAATCGTAATAGTAAGAGTAAAAAAGTAAATTACTATTAAATCTGCATTTGAATCTGTTGGCTGCTCTTTCGAAATCACGATTAAATGCTACATTATAAACAATGAAGTTCGTGTCTGGCGTTGTAAAAAAGACACGCGACATGGATCTAAGCATGAATTAGATGTTTTCCAGTTTTTCCTTAAAGTCTTGTATTCCACTTTTCTTCCATCAGACTCGCCTTATGATAAAATTTCTTTGTGCATCCAACAGTGATTTTTCATTTAAAACAGTTATTTAACGAAGGTTGGCCAGCATTAAGGCGCAAATCAGAAAAATTAATTTATGTTTTTTTTCCGATACTAGTTTTCTTACCGTTGCTCATCATAATGCTACGAAAAAAATTCTTTATCCGAGTGGTCTCAATAAGCTCTGACCCAATTGGTCACTTTTCTATAGAAACTGAGTTAAATTATTTAGCCTTTAAAAATTCTGTGGAAATTTTCAAGAAGAGATACCCAAACTCTAAGAGAAAGTTTTTTATAATATTCTATAGATCTGGAAGAATCTGCAACTACACTCTTTATCGTCTTTTAAAACAGCAATTTATATTTATTCATCCCTCCATTGGAAAAGTGTGCATTAAAGTACTTAGGTTTTTAAACTTTTATTCCAATGCCCCCTTCGTGTTCATAAGAAATCGTGATCAAAAAGATACAAGGCCCTCTTTGGCGAATCCAATTAAGTTCTCACCACAAGATTATGTGTTTGTCAAAAAAAATGGCACTCTCGCTCAATTTAACATAAATAATCCGTACATTTGCGTATTGAATCGAGAATCAACTTACCATGAACAATTTTCTCCAGGAATTGATTACCATAATTCGTATCGTAATGTCGACATCAATGATTTCGTCCCTCTAATTGATTTTTTTAATAGACGAGGAATCCAGGTCGTTAGAATGGGTTCGAATATGAGCAAAGATATTCACTATCAAAATAGTCTTTTTTTTGATTATTCAAAATCTGGATATAGGTCGGATTTTTATGATATTTTTCTTCCCGCTCATTGCGATTTTTTTGTCTCAGTAGGCACAGGTTTAGACATGATAGCTTCGCAATTCAGGCGACCTGTGTACTATTGTAATATTGCCCCGCTATCCCACACACAAATACAAACTAGGACAATTTTTATACCAAAATTGCTTGTCTCAAATCATCAAAACGCCCCTATAAAATCTGATTCGATTGAATTTAACCAAGCTCGATTTATTCTAAGAACCGAACTTTTGGATGAATTATCGTTACATTATACTTCTAATACAAGTGATGAGATACTTAATTTAGCCGAAGAAATATTCACTTTTCACTACGGAAATTTTTATTTGACACAGTCTCAACTTAATTTACAAGAAAAGTTTTGGGCTAATTTCCCCTATAATAGTAATCTGCACTTTAGAAATTATCATAAGGCTGTAATTAGTCCGTACTTTTTAAATAAACATGCTGATCTATTTACCTAGAATCAAGTCTAGCTTTAAGTAATTGTCGCTATAATCATTAGGAGTTTCAAATTTCTTTTTCTCGTTTAAAAATAAGATTATGTTCAACACTTTTTTTATTGCCTCAGGAATATATCTTGGTAAATTTGACCTTTTAAGGCTTTCTACATTATTCTCCTCTTTTTTAAATCTAATTGGAGCAATCTCAAAAAGATATTTAAACCACTTAATTGCTTGAGTGCGCTGATTCATAGTAATTTTGACTACTTCTGACTTTTCTAAACTTAAATACCGGACGACATCTTCCCTATATTCTTCACTGCTATTTGAAATTTTGTGTATAGATTTAGGATACGCTACTAATCGAGTAGACATGAATCCAATTATTGGTTTTTTTAAATATGCAACTTCCGCGCCAAGGCTAGAAGACATATTTAGAACCAAATCCGAATTTAGAATAAGGTCGTATACTGAGACCCCGTCTTTTGGAGCGTTGATATACACGTTCTCCTCGCGGCCCGTGAAGTTACTCGTTACAACATCAATATTTGCTGAAATAGAACTTGATCTTTTATTGGAGAATTCTCTTGGGTGCATTCTAATAATAAAGAGTACGTGATCCAAGTCTTGTGCAATTTTTTTTACATAGTCCAGCCACTCAATCTGACTTTGAAAAACCTCATTACCAATTTCTGGATATAATCCCACGAGTTTTGTTGCATAGTATTCATCTTCACTTGACACGAGTACTAAACAAATCTTTTTGTAGTATTTATTTAATCCAAATTTTTTAAACATATTCAATAAACTCATATCTTTTCTTCGTGTTGAAAAATTGTGACTATCTACTCCAAACATTTTAATTTTCATATGATTATCAATACTTTTTTCTTGTAATTCTGCCTTGACTTTTTCCCATCTATTATCAGAATGAATTAAAAGTGGATGTTTAAGTGCCTCAGTTACAATGTAGGATGATTCTCTTTCTGAAACATTATAACCTTTATTAATCGTGTAACATTTAATTGATAATTTGTTTGCGGCCTCCACAGCTGCCCGATTTGTCGAATAAAGTGAGTTATAGACAAATAGTCTTTTCGCGTTTAAATTCGTGGAAATACTGATAATTTCCCAATAAGTTTTTAATGAATTTTTTAAACTCAACATATATTCATTCCAGTAGTTTACGATTTGATCTATATTTTGTAGCTTATATTTAAGAATTATATCGTAGGCAGAATTAATCCCAAATAATACATCATTATATCTAAACTCCTGATAATTTTCTTGATTTATACTTTGAATTAACTCTTCAATTTCTTGTATCTCATTTTTATTTATCCATAATATGCTACTTTTTGAATCTTGGCTGATTACTTCTTGCCTATGAACACATATTTTGCAGACAACTTTATGTGTCAATTTGTAGGAATTTTGGTCGAATTTAAAGTTCTCTTTTACATGACAGCTTTTACCAAGATATTCTTTACAATTAATAAGAGTTACATTTTCTCCAGAAGATTCAAAATAGCTTTCTAAAAAATTGTTAAACTTGGCACACGAAGCAATTGACCCAGTTGGGTTATAGACTATATTGTGAACACTAGATTGGTGGTCGATCATTTTAATCTTACGGGATTGATTTCATCTTGTTCCATGACTTTTAATTTAAACAGCCTTTAAGTCGCTTTGCCAAATAATGAACTAGTGAATAAGAATTGCACCATTGTTCTCTTCCCCTCTTGAGGTGGTGTTGCTTTATGCCACCCTGCCGTACATGCAATAACTACGTCACCTGGGTTTCCTGTCCCCAACAAAACTTCATCATTCTCACCTAAAATTTCGTGGTCGGCCATTCTGCCGGCCACATGTCTTGCTTTTTTATGACTTCCTTTAACAAAAGCAAAGGGTCCATTACTATTTTCTACTTTAGTAATCAACACAAAGAATTTTAAAAATCCGAAATAATCTGCATCCGCATGAAATGCCATGGCAGCCTCGTCTTTCGTATTGGAGTCAATCGTTCCTACCGCACGTGTGGTCCAAGATTGGATGCTGTCACAGATTGGTGAAGACCCCAAAATTTCTCTAGCGACCCTGTTAACAAAAACATTACTTCGAAAATTTTTGACTAATTGTGTTTCGTTTAGTGATTTCATTTCCGATTCAAATCTAGGGCCGCCATTTTCGTCATTTAACCAGTCACTTATTTCTGTATACTTTTTCTTTGAAACCTTCGCAATCCCGCCTGAAGAATAAATTACTCTTTTAGCTTCATCGATGATGTCCTTTGATACGAATCCAGGTAACTTAGCAAAACCATTGCTTTTTATCTGGTTAACAATTGAACTGAATTCAGAAGACGAGATGTTTTCTTTTTGAAGATTTATAAGATCTTGATTGATAACGCGTTTATCAAATTCACGGGTATCCTTTTTGCGAATAACTGCAATAATTTTATTCATAATTTCTAGACCTGATCCATGTGTGGAGTTGGATAAATCATTCAAAAACATTAGAGCATATTTTGAAGCGGAATGTTTCTTACCTGATAGAGAAGCAAACTCAATAATCAATATTGGTGAAATCAAGATGGCTCTGATTAAGTGAAGGATTCTTCTTTTTAGAGGCATGATCCTACCTCTGTAATTTTTGGTTCTTTCAAATTTTTCTGTATCCATTTAATTCTCCTTACCCCTCTATTTTCCATCCCTAATTTGTAGCCATTGCTATTAAATGTTGGGCCAGTACTGACTAATATATACCCTGGAGGCCCATAAAGGTGCACAAATATAAAGTACTCTTCGTGAACTTATGGGAAATGCTTTGTCGCAACAACTAGAGTTTGTTCATTTCAAGAATAAATCGGAAAATCTAATTGTGTGGTTTTCTGCATTCACAAATGGGCCTAAATTGGCAAAACTTTTTAAAGTGAAAAAAACTTTCCACGGTTATCGCATAGCTCGAAGTAACTCTGATTACGACTGGCTTCTATTGAGAGAAAATTATGGCTACACAAATGATGGAAGTTATTATTCAGGTACTCCTAGTAATTACTTTATCGAAAGTCAATTTGCCGAAATATTTTCAAATTTATCTCTACAAAAAAAGAATATTATTTTTATTGGTAGTTCAATGGGAGGTTATGCAGCTATGAAGTTTGCTTTAATTCACGGAGTTAAAAAAGTGGCTCTTTTTTCACCTCATTTAGATTTGAAGATAGCAAGAGCATTATGTGGAAGGAAAAAATGGATTGATTTCTTAACCTCAAACACAATCGAAAGTCCATCTCAAAAGAATTTATTTCTTAAGCGTTTACAGATTTTAGTTCATCAATTGAAAGACAATTTTAATGGTATGAACTTATTTATTCAGGCTTCAGTAGATGATTTCGGTGTTTTTAACGAGCAAATAATACCATTTATTAAAGAAGTAGAGGTGTTTAAGCCTAATATTTTTTTAGATCGTAGAGAATTTGGCGGTCATTCAGGATTGTTTATGAGCGATGAACTCATTTTGTATGTCTTAGATTCTCTTAGCAAAAATCAACCTTTAAACGCTGAAAAATTAAGGGATTTTCCAAACAGGCACTTAAGGCGTTCGGAAAAAATAGAAAGGGTGTTACAATTAATTGAAAATTACTTATTCAGGAAAATAAAAGGTGTAATTTAACATGCAGTATTATCTTTTGATTTTAAGAAATATTCTAGGTCGACTAGTGTCTCCATTAAGTATACTATTGGTTTACTTACTAGTATTTATATTTATTGCTTCAAAAATTATTCTTTTACCATTTATCAACATAAAGGTTTCAAATCTTTTCACTCTAAGAGTTGGTCACCTCATTGCAGAAAATTGGTTATACGCCCACGAAAATGAACTATTCCCTAGGTCCAAAAAAGAAGTTCATATTTTTTTCATAAACCAAAAGATATCCAATGTTTTTCTTACGGAGTGGATTAAAAGTCAAGATTGGAATTGTCGACGTTTCTTTATCTACATACCTTTCATTAGCAATATTCTGAAAAATTCTTACTTTACACACTCATATGAACCAGTTTGGTATGAAATAAAAAAATTGAGCCAAAGATTCAGAATCTTATCAAAACTAAATCTTATTCATGTTAACAAATTTCAGATGCGCGATTTTTCCTATGTAAAGAAATTATTTACTAACAAGGGTTGTGAGCCAATCAATTTTTCTTTTCCCAATTTAGCCAAACTGCATAAAAAAACTGCGTTGATATTCTATAGAGATGAGTCTTACTTAAGCTCATTTGCGCCGAATTTATACCTACAATTAAATCCACTTTCTAATGTTAGAAATAACACCTGGACAGATTTCAAAGATATAACCGAAATGTTAATATCTCAAGATTATAATGTAATTAGAATGGGAAGATTCAAGGAAGGCATTGAGTTCAGTCATCCACATTTTTTTGATTACGGTGGTTCAGCTAGTATATCTGCAGAAAGAGATGTCGAATTAAGTCTTAATTCTGATTTGATTGTGACAAGTTTGACCGGTCTAGATGTACTTCCACTTATTTATTTCAATAAGCCAACGTTTTGCCTTCATCACGGAGAAATCAACAGTTTATTTGTTTCAACAGATAATCAATCCCAAATATATTATGCACCTAAACTTCTTCCAAAAAGTCTAAGGATTACTCGAGATACGGATAAAGAATTTGAAGATTTTATCAATAGATATAGAAATTGTACATATTTAGAACCTATGGATTTTGAAAATACAAGTAAATCGCTCATGAGTTTTTTGAACGCAATAGATAAAAATGAAAATCTCCTAACTGATCGGGAGGCTGAGTTAAACAGACTTTTTTGGATTAAATTAATGAAATTTGAACAACGGGATTATGTGATTCCTGGTAACCGTTTTGACACAACAATTATTGATTCAAGATGGCTTAAAATTCACAATTTGGATAGAATTTTGCTTTCAGATAAATAGTGAATATGCGTTGCCGTCAATACGACTAGAACAATGAATTAATTTACAAATTTTCATAATTTATCTGCTATTTAATTGTAGACCCTATGCTTGTATCTTACAATTCACTTCCTTGCGCTAACTTAAAAAATAAAAACCATAGACTTTTGATTTTTATTACATTATATTTTAAATTAAATAGAATCAAACTCTCATTCAACCTTCGAGGCAATTTCTCGTTATCTAGATTTCGCGCATGAACCAGTTTCTATTTCCTGAATTTCCAATGATTTTTCGCTAATTAGTTTTGCCAATTCGTTTGGGGTCAAAGCATAGCCTGTGTTCTCGTTTTGTCCGTCGGCTGCAAAAACCATCCCTAAAACCTGCCCCTGATTATTCAATAGAGGACCACCAGAATTTCCAGGTCTGACATCCCCACCAAATACAATCACATCTCGTCGAGCTTCACTGTTTCCATCAATGTCGACACCTACTGATTCAAACTCTGCTGTAACTGATACGGCACTCGTTCTTAAATTTCCACCATTTGGATAGCCCACAACAAATCCAATTTCATCAGGTGTCACTGGACCTATAAATGTTAACTTTTCGCCAGTCAGACCTGGAACAAAAACTATTGCCACATCTTTTTCCCTGTCAATTGCAATTACTTTGCCACCTAGTTGTGTGGAATTATTTGATAAAGTTATAACTGGTTTCTTAACTCCTGCAACAACATGAGCATTTGTAATAACTCTTTCATTTGCAATGATGAATCCAGTTCCAACCATAGCTGCTGAACAACTTTCAGCTATCCCATCTATTCGAACAGTTGAAGCAATAGCTTTTTTGACTAGTTCAGGAATTTCTACTTCAGCTTCTAATTGTGAAGGGGTAATCCTTGATTCAACCATGTTTCTAAAAACTTCAGGGAGGGGTGAATTAGTAATTACATTCTGAATCTTTTGAGCCGTGTTTTTGAATCGATCTGGCAGATATTTGTCAATTTCTGAAATCACCTGTGATTTGGCAAACAAATTATTTACAGTTCTATTAGGAATAACTTGAGCAGCACTTGAGAGTGTTGAACTTATTGAAGCAACAGCCAAAACGGCTAATACAAATCCAACTAATGAATCAATGGTTTTCATAAACGGAAAAGGCAAAAGAACAACTCTTAAGAATCCTCCCAGGATCCCAAATAAGAACACTCCTAAAGATGCTCCAAGGATTATCGATGTCAATCCGATTGTTGGTCTGAAGCCAAATGCATTACTTGAAATTAAAGATTGAAAACTTGGTGTAGCTAGTGCCCCCAAGGCTCCACCTACTAGCAATCCAATGATGCTTAAAACTATTCGAATAGTTCCTCGTTTAAAACCAATCCAGCCAAAGATTAAAATTGAGGCAGCAAGCAAGATATCAACAATATTCATATATTTTAAACTTATCGGAAATCTGAATCTTTTTTAACTAATTTAAGTGCAAGTTCTTTATCAGTTGGTCCTTCGCCAAATGATGGACACAAACTAGCGATAGGACAAGCTCCGCATGCTGGTTTTCTAGCATGACATCTTCTTCGCCCATGCCATATAACTAATTGACTCAAATGAGTCCAATACTTGGGAGCAAATATTTCATGCATCGCAAATTCAACTTTTACTGGATCTGTTTCCTTTGTCCAACCAAATCTTCTACTTAATCGACCAAAGTGGGTGTCAATTGTTATGCCTGGAATATCAAAAGAATTTCCTAGAATCACATTGGCAGTTTTTCTTCCCACCCCTGGAAGAGTTACTAAATCATCTAAGTTGTTGGGAACTTTGCCACTGAAATCATCACAAACTTTTCTAGCCATACCAATGATACTGGTGGCTTTATTTTTATAAAACCCTGTTGATCTGATTAATTCTTCTAATTCACTTTTCTTAGCACTAGCGAAATCTTCAGCTTTTTTGTATTTTTTGAACAAAGCAGGGGTAACTGTATTTACTCGTTTGTCTGTGCATTGGGCAGCAAGAATTGTTGCAACCAGCAACTGCAATGGGTTTTTGAAATCTAGTTCGCAATGAGCATTTGGGTATAACTTGTTTAGCCTGGTATAAATCTTCATTGCCCGAAGCTTAATTTCTGCAGGCGATTCTTTTGCTTTAGGTTCCATTACCAAAGATTACGGCTCATCCAGATGATTCTCCAGTTAAATGCATCGATCTATGCTTACCTATTCTTATTCTTTCGAAATGCCTTAAACTCTTCAAAATCATGTAAATAGTCACTTGCATCAAATGGCTCTGAAGCTAGAACCAGCAGGGCGGCATTGGATGAATAGTTATACTGTGTTCCCCAAATCAATGGGGGGATCAATAAACCTTCTTCTGGGGAATCTAATTGATAAGACTCCTTAAACTCACCGTCTGTAACATCAACCATGACAGAGCCTGTTGTGGCAATCAATAACTGCCAGCAATTCTTATGTGCGTGTTCACCTCGAATTTCTGTGTTAGAAACGTTGTGAACTAGAAAAATTCTTTTGACATGAAATGGCACTACTTCTGGAAGTTCTAGGGCCGTGAGATTGCCCCTTTCAGCTAGAACCGTTGGAAAAGAAATTAACGCTACACCTTCTAACTTATTACTCATTTAGCCTCAAAGTCATTTACTACTTTTATGACATGGCTGATTTTATTTTGATCCATTCCGGGATAAATTGGTAAGGATAAAATCTTATCTATTGATTCCTCAGTTATAGGTAGTTTTAAACTATCGAATCTGCCTTCAAATACTTTCTGCCGATGATCAGCGATTGGATAGTGCACGGAAGACTGTATATTATTTTTAGATAAATGATTAATTAAATTATTTCGATAATTTGTTTTAATCACAAATAAATGAACAACCCCGTTAAGTGTATTTTTCAAAAATTGAACCTTACCAGTTTTAAAAGAAGAAAAATACTCACTAGCGATTGTGATCCGTTGCTCATTCCAGATATCGAGTTTCTCAAGTTTCTCAACTAAGAATGCTGCTTGAATTTCATCTAATCTAGAATTAACTCCAAACTTTGTATCCACATGATACTTTTCACTCCATCCGTATTGTCGTAATCTTAAAATATTTTTTGCAATCTCATCATTATCGGTTACAACTGCCCCGCCATCACCAATAGCTCCCAAATTTTTTGTGGGATAAAAAGAAAACGAAGCTACATCTCCAAATGTTCCTACTTTTCTATTTTCATAGTGGGCTCCGTGAGCTTGCGCGCAATCCTCAATGATTTTAATTGAATAAGCTTTACAAATTTTTACGATTTCTTTAATTGGGGCAACTTGACCAAATAGATGTGTGACAACTACTGCTTTAATGTTAGATTCTAGTATTTTAATTTTAAGATCTTCTGGGTCCATTAGTAAGGAACCAGAATCTACATCTATGAATATTGGAGATGCTCCAACCTGATTCAACGCGGCAGTTGTATAAAAACCAGCATTAGCCACTGTCGCTACTTCATCGTTTGCTGTTACCCCAATTGATCTAAGAGCAATTAGTAGCGCGTCACTTCCATTTGCCACGCCCACACAATGCTTTACCCCAAGGTAGTTTGCAAATTTAGTTTCAAACTCAACAACTTTTTTACCTAAAATGTGATGACTGGACGTCAATACTTGCGCTGCGATTCTCGTTAGTTTTTCTGAATCAGTCACTTGTTCTAAATCAAACATCGGCACAGAAACCATAGACATAAGATTATCTTAGTTAGTTACAGTAATCTAGTCGATATTAGAATAAGGGTGACAAGGATTATCCAGGCATTTTATAAGAAGAATTTTCCTACCAAGACCAAATATAGTCTCATTTTGTTTATATTGGATAAATATCAAAGACCTATTATTGCATTTTAATAATTAAACAATTTTCAAAAAATCAGAATAATTCCTAATATAATCATTTGGGTCGTATTTTTCAGATGCAAATACAGTCAACAAGGCATCTTCTGAATATTTATATTGTGTTGCCCAAACTTTTGGTGGAATATAAAGTCCGACACTGGGGGAATTTAACATTACTTCTTGACGTTTTTTTCCGTCATCTAGCATTATCTGACAAGTTCCCTTAACGCAAGTTAAAAATTGATGACATGTTTTTAGCGCAAATTGGCCTCTAGTTTCCTTACTAGGAACCCCAAAAATCGTATAGAATCTTTTTGGCTCAAAAGGAATTTCTTCCTTTATATTTGCCACAGAAATATTTCCTCTAATATCTGAAAAAGTTTTTAACCTAACTAATTGTACCCCTGCTATTTTCGTTATTGGATTTGGCAAATCCTCATCGTTGTTGCCCAAGATTTCTGTTAATTCAATTGGGGAAGAGTCAACATAGCCTGTAATTCTTCCAGGATTACCTTTAACAATTGCATTTGCAGGAACATTATTTGTTACAACTGCACCTGCTCCAATCATAGCATTTTCTCCAACTTCGATGCCCGGTAAAATTATGGCACCGGAACTAATGGATGCTCCCCGACGAATTAAAGTTTCGAGGACTTTCTTTTGATGTTTTTTAGAGCGAGGGAACTTGTCATTTGAAAAACTTACATTGGGTCCAACAAATACTTCGTCTTCTAATGTGACGCCATCCCAAATTTGAACACCGGATTTAATTGTTACATTGTTTCCGATGACTACTTCATTTTCGATAAAAACATGGGAGCAAATGTTGCAATCTGAGCCAATCCTTGCTCGTTCCAAAATTACAACAAACTGCCAAATACTGGTTCTATCCCCAATATGCTGTGAAAAAACTTGAGAACTTTCATCAACTTTAAAACTCATCTAACACCTAATCTTTCACTCTAAGTACTTTTGAAACTACTGCATTGGGACGTTTCTTGCTGTTCTCATAAGCTCGCCAAGCATAACTTCCGACTAAGCCGATTCCAAAAATATTCAAAGCTCCAAAAAATAGAATCAGTAATACGGTGGGTGAATACCCAGGTACTTTGATATCCCCATAAAGACTAAGGATCAAAATAACTGAACCCAGAACTAAGGAAAGAATCACTCCGATTGCTCCACCACTTAGTAATACCCTTATTGGTAAATCGGTAAAAGAGAAGAGGCTATCGAGAAAATAATTTAATTTCTTTCTGAAAGTCCAAGTTGATTTACCTGCTTCTCTTGCAAGTCTTGAGTATTTTACCGTCCTTCTCTCGAAACCTAACCAAAAAGCTAGAGCAATGAGAGAGCTTCTTGATTCCTCCAGTTTCACTAGTTCATTTCGAAAGGCCCTATTGCAGCCAAAAATATCTACCCCACCCTTGGGCATATCTGAATCAATAGTAGCTCTATAAATTTTCCAAAATAAATTTGAAAAAATCTTAGATAAAATGTTGTCTTGTCTTTCTAATCTTTGACCAAATACAACATCTACCTTATCTTTTTCAAGAATCTCATAAAAGTTCTCAATCAAACTCGTTGGCTCTTGGCAGTCAGCAGAATAAGTAGATGAGTATTCTGAATTATCGTATTTTAAACCTGTAGTTATAGCAGCAAAACTTCCAAAATTCTTTGAGTGAATGATTATTTTAGATTTAAACTTCATATCTTGACAGCCAATTACTAGTAAATCTTGGCTTTTATCCATACTGCCATCAATGACAAAAATCACTTCTAAATCGTGATTCAATTTTTCAGACAAAGTTGAAAGGTTTATTAAAAGCTTAGGTATAGAATCTTCATTCTGATAAACTGGGACAATAATCGAGTACTTCACGGTCTAGTCCCCTTACAAAATAGAGTCAAAGAGTCACTAATCACATCATCTTAGCACCTCTTAAGGTACGTAAAAGAACTACACTTATCGGTTTGATATAAAAAGTCAAACCATAATCAAAACTTTGTGCTACAAAATATGCTTTAGCTTATTAATCTGCATCTTTAATAAATTTAAAATTAATGCTTACTCTTAAAATTTAGCAAAATCCTTGCAATTAACCTATTTTGATTAACAGTCACTAAGTAAAACCAAATCTGCTGATGCCTAAAGAAGTAGAAAGAAGATCTAGAATATAATAGGTTTGTGGGAAGGAATTAATGGAAGAAGCAGTCAGAAATGCTCCTCTTTTTCTTGCCCTTGACGAAGAAGCATCGGTTGCTTTAAGAGCCTCGATGGTTGAAATTGATTTCACCAGAGGCCAAGTTGTTTTTGCCGAAGGTGATCCTGGAGATCGCCTATATGTGATTGTTGATGGAAAAATCAAACTTGGCACTACTTCAAATGATGGTCGAGAAAGCTTGCTGGCAGTTCTTGGCCCTGGAGAAATGTTTGGTGAATTATCTTTATTTGATCCAGGTCCAAGAACTGCCACTGCAACAGCTCTAACTGAAACAATTTTGCTTGGTTTAGGTCATGAAGCACTTGGCCCTTGGTTAACAGGAAGACCAGGAGTTGCTCAGGCGTTACTAAAAGCACTTGCCCAAAGATTAAGAAGAACTAATGAAAACTTATCTGATTTAGTTTTCTCAGATGTTCCCGGAAGAGTTGCGAAAGCTCTAGTTGAATTGAATGAAAAATTTGGTGAGAAAAGATCTGATGGTTTTTATGTTGAGCATGATCTAACCCAAGAAGAACTTGCCCAATTAGTTGGTGCTTCCCGAGAAACCGTCAACAAGGCCTTAGCTGATTTTGCGCAAAGAGAATGGATCAAACTAGAACCACGAGCAGTGCTTTTGCTTGATCTTGAGCGTTTAACCAGAAGATCAAGATAGTTTCATGCAGACTCAGTAATAACATTTAATCAATGAAAACTCTTAAATTGGGGCAATCAAAGTGAAGGTTTTCGCACTTGTAACTGCTAGAAGTGGTTCTAAAGGTGTACCAGATAAAAATATTAAACACATTGGTGGCCATTCTCTATTGGATTGGTCAATTAAATCTTCTTTAAAAACTCAATCTATTTCACAGGTGTATTTATCAACTGACTCAGAAGATTATGCAAACATCGGAAAGGAATGTGGAGCTATTGTTCCATTTTTAAGACCAACTGAATTAGCCTCTGACACAGCAAATGATTTAGATGTTGTTAGACATTTTTTGATGACTATTGGGGAGAAACCTGATGCCCTAGTTCACATCAGACCAACTACCCCATTAAGAGATCCTTCAATACTTGATAAAGCAATTGATATATTTTTCAGTAAGAAAGATGAGTTAACATCTCTTCGCTCAGTTCATGAAATGAGTGAATCTGCTTACAAATCTTTTGAAGTCAATGACAAGGGATTTCTTGCAACAATTGGTCCAATAGAAAGTGGGGATAAAGCAAATCTTCCTCGACAAGTTTTTCCTAAGACTTATGTCGCAAATGGATATGTTGATGTATTAGACCCAAATTACATTTTGAAAGAAAACAAACTCCACGGAGATAAAATTTTAGCTTTTCGAACCCCAGTTGTGACCGAAGTTGACTCAATTGAGGATCTAGAATACTTAGAGTGGCAAATCACTAAAAAACCACAATTGCTAAAAACTGTTTTTGGAGATCAATAATGGCCGGTTACATTTTCTCAAGAGAACCCAAAACAGTTGCTTTAGTTGAAACAAAATATAGAAAAATCGCCACCCAAATTCCAGCCCCTGGAACAAAAGAAATTATTACTCGATTAGAAAAAACTGAATCAAGGTCAATGCAAGGTCAATTTCCCATCATTTGGGATATGGCAGAAGATTTCAGTGTTTATGACATCGCGGGAAATAAATGGATTGATTTCACTTCCACAATATTTGTGGCCAATATTGGTCATGGAAACAAGAGAGTAAGTACAGCAATTAAAGAAGTACTAGATAAACCATTGGTTTCTACTTATGCCTATATGAGTGAGATTAGAGCCAAGTACCTAGAAAGATTAATTGAATTTGCAGGACCTCCATTTGGTAAAGCGTTTTTGCTTTCAGCTGGTACTGAAGCAACTGAAGCAACTTTAAAACTAATCAGAATGTATGGCCAAAAAATTGGTAAGAAAAGACCAGGAATTGTGACCCTGAATGGCAACTGGCATGGCAGAACTATGGGTGCTCAAATGATGTCTTCAAATGCTGAACAAAAAGCTTGGATTGGTTACGAAGACCCAAACATTCACCACATTGATTTTCCTTACCCCTGGATAGTAACTGAAGAACAAGGAGAAGAATTCTTTAAAAAACAATTAGAATTCCTCAAACAAAGAGGTTTAAATCTAGAAACCGATATTGCAGGTTTTATGTTAGAGACTTTTCAAGGCTGGGGAGCCCTTTTTTATCCCAAGTCTTTTGTTAAGGCAGTTAGAAAATTCACGGAGGAAAACTCAATTCTTTTAGCCTTCGATGAAATGCAAGCTGGATTTGCTAGAACAGGTAGGAAATTTGGTTTTGAACACTATGAAGTGTCTCCTGATTTATTTGCATGTGGCAAAGGAATGGGTGGCGGGGTTTCATTGTCTGGAGTAATAGGTCGAAGTGAGATTATGGATTTACCTGAAGTGGGGAATATGAGCTCCACCCACTCAGCTAATCCCCTTGTTTGTGCAGCAGGCTTAGCCGTTTTAGAAGAAATAGAATCAAAAAATATTGTTACTGAAACTGCTCGAAAAGGTGAAATATTAAAAAATTCGCTTAAAGATCTTAAAAACAAGTTTCCAGAAGTTATCAACAATCATTATGGTGAAGGTTTAATAGCCTCAGTAATTTTTAATGACTTCAATAACATTTCAAAGAATGAATTAGCAAGCCAAATATCAGAAAAGTGTATGCAAAAAGGATTACTCGTTGTGCACACTGGAAGAGAATCTATAAAACTAGGTCCGCCACTAACAATCACTGATGAAGCACTTCTTGAAGCCATGAGTGTCTTTGAAGAAGCGACACTTGAGGTGATTGGTCATAAGTAACGCAACTCGCCATGTGGGCATAGTGGTAAATGACTTAATTAAAACTAAAGACTTTTGGATGAATACTTTAGGATTCAAACTCCATATAGAAGCAATAGAAGAATCTCCGTACATAGATGAATTACTTGCCATTAAAGATCCAGCGCTTACAACAGTGAAATTGATTGACTCAAAAGGGTTCATCATTGAATTACTTAAGTTTGAAAATTATCCCGTAGAAAACTCTTGGTGCGGAGACTTGAAAACAAATGGTCTTACCCACATTGCGCTTACAGTTGATGACATAGATGAATTAGTGAACAAATTAAAAAAACAGAATTATTCGCCAATTTCAGATATTAAAATTTCTCCAAACAAAAAAGTAAGGGTTGTATTTGTTAAGGGTCCTGAGGCAATTATGTTAGAACTAGTTCAAGAATTAGAATAAATCGATACTAGGCTGTTCAAGACTCAATTAGGGTAACCAGCTCTGAAAGAACTCCGTAACCCCCTTTGGTTTTAAGTTTTAAATTAACTGCATTTTTTACAACCCTCACCGCATCACTTGGACAAATACTAAAACTTGCTTTTCTAATAGCCCCAAGATCATTAACATCATTTCCTATATACCAAGAATCATTCCAAGTTAGATTATTCTTTGAAATGTAATTCTCAATTGCTTCAACTTTATCTGTGAGACCCTGTAGGGCCTGTACCCCTAGTTTTGCAGCCCTTGCAGCTACTACTTTGTTGGTTTCTGTACTTGTTATAACAACGCTAACGCCAAGCGTTTTTAGTCTATTTATTGCCAGGCCATCTTTTCTGTTGGCTGCTACAAATTCTTCACCATCTTGATTTAACCAAACTCGATCATCAGTTAAACAGCCATCGAAGTCGGTGAAGATAATTTTGGGTAATTCTTGTTTTTTTAGTTTTTTCTTCATTAAATTTTATTAATCAACTTCAACGGTGAGTTCTATTTCAACTGAAGCATTTAATGGAAGGACTGCCATACCTACTGCGGACCTTGCGTGTTTTCCAGCTTCACCAAAAATCTCTAGAAGTAACTCACTTGCCCCGTTCACAACTGCTGGTTGTTGAGTGAAGGTTGGAATACTTGCAACATATCCAACTACTCTGACTATTTGTTTAATTCGATCTAAATCTCCGATAACGCCTTTTAGTGCTGCCAAAGCATTAAGTGTACAAATCCGAGCGGCTTTATTTGCTTCTTCTACTTCAACATCTTGTCCAAGTAAACCTTTGGAAATCAACTCACCATTAACCATAGGAAGTTGACCTGCGGTGAAAACTAATTTTCCTGATTGTTTTGCAGGAATATAAGCAGCCACTGGCTTTGGGATTTCAGGCAGTTTTAGACCGATCTGCTCAAGTTTATTCTCAATTGATCCCATTCAAATATCTCCTTTAAATCTTCAGTAAACACATGAAATTAACTAATTTCCACAATTCTAATTGGACTGTACCGGTAATTGAGTCAGGAACCTTTGATGGAAAGATATCTCTCGGAGGGCTCGCCTAGTGGCCGATGGCACCGGTCTTGAAAACCGGAAGGGGTTCACGCTCCTCGTGGGTTCAAATCCCACGCCCTCCGCTCTCGAATTAAATGAGATTCACACACGTAAGTAGTGTTTGCTTATCTGTGTGAAACTTCCATTTATTTGGGAGGCGTCGCCTAGCCCGGTCCATGGCACCCGCCTGCTAAGTGGGAGGGGGATAAAACCTCCACGAGGGTTCAAATCCCTCCGCCTCCGCAGAGAATAAGATTTCAGTTGTTGATGAGCAATCAACACCCAGAAATTTTGGAATGCTTTATTTCCAAACCAAGACTTGCGCTCGTAGCTCAACGGATAGAGCATCTGACTACGGATCAGAAGGTTAGGGGTTCAAATCCCTTCGGGCGCACTGTTAAAAACTAATTTATGCGCTCTGAAACTACATAAAGCGGTCTTCTTTTTACTTCTTGAAACACTCTTCCTAGGTATATTCCAATTATTCCCAAGAAAACTAAAATCACTCCACTAAAGAAAAATATTGAAAAAATTAAACTCGTCCATCCTGTTACAGAATAACCCCAAGTAATCGCAGCATAAATTATCCAAGTAGCAACAAGAATAGAAAAGGTAGATAGAATAACGCCTGCCCCAATTGCAAATTTTAGTGGTCTTTCAGAGAAAGATAAAATAATATCTGAGGCAAGGCGTAAGCGTTTTTTAAAAGTGTAAGAAGGTTTTCCTGAAAGTCTTTTACCGTGATCAGCAAAAATTTTCGAACGTTTAAAACCCAACCACATAATAGTACTGCCATAAAATCGTGCGTTCTCAGGAAAAGACTTAAAAGCATCAACAACTTTTCTATGAATTATTGAAAAATTTGCTTGACTTGAGTCAAAATTAAGTCCAGAGAGACTTTTTAAAAACCAATAAAATATCTTTTGCAAAGCGCGATAGTAGATTTTTTCTGGTCTATTTTTTCTCGAGACAAAGACCACGTCGTAGCCTTTTTGGGATTCTTGGTAAAGATCTGGAATTACTTCTGGCCTATCCTGTAGGTCACCGTCCATCACAACGACCCATTCACCAATTGTTTCGTGCAAGCCTGCCGTTAAGGCGTAATGGTGTCCAAAATTTCTAGAAAACTTTAATCCCTTTATTTTTTTATTAAATTTTGAAGCATCTGAAATCTTTAACCATGTTCGGTCTAAGCTTCCATCATCTACAATAATCACTTCGTAATCATTTGTAATCTTTTCGCAATTTAAAGTGACTCTGTCAATGAGTTCCTGGATTAGAGTTTCTTCATTTAGAACAGGAATAACCACGGATAATTTAGTCATCTTGGTATTAGATTATTCGTCCATCAAGCACAACAGAGTCCAATAAAGCCTTTGCATCTAGAATATTTCTGTACCATTGAACTGTAACTGTTTTTGGACCTACATCAACACTGCCTGACTTTAAAGCAAGGTATATTTCCTTAATTCCTTGAATAACATTTGTTTCAGCTTTAAATCCTAAGACACTTTTTGCCTTGCTAAATACAACATTGTAATCTCTTTTATCCGCATCGTCTGGCGCAATATCTATTTCCACCGGAAATGGTAATTCTTCTCGAACTAAGTACGCAAGATTCTTTATTTGAAAATTATCTAGTCCAATGTTGAAAACTTCTTTGTTAATTTTATCTTTTTTTGCCCCAATGACATTGATAAATGCTTTTGAAACATCTGAGATATGCACTAATGGTCGCCACTGCAAACCCCCGCCCATGACAATTATTCTTCCTTTTTGAAAAGCAGTTAGCGTCATCAAATTGACAACTAAATCAAATCTCATGCGTGTGGAGAGTCCAAACACTGTGGCATTTCTAAGTGCTGTAACTGAAAAATTACTATCGGCAATAGACATATTTTGCTGTTCAGCCTCGAGCGTTGATTTAGCATAAACACTTATTGGATTTGTTTTCGAAGTTTCAGATAATTGTGGTTCTTCTCCTTTCCCATATACGGAGCAAGAAGAGGAAATAATGTACTTTTCAACTCCAGCAGATTTAGCTGTCTTTGCCACATGAATTCGACCATCTCTGTTAATCAAATAAGTTAATTCGGGGTCGATCTCACCAGCTGGATCGTTTGAAAGGCAAGCTAGATCACAAACTGCGTCGTGACCAGAAAAGTCTTTAGCGTTAAGGTCTCTGATGTCTTTTTGAAGAATATTAACTTTGTTATTACCAACAAATTCCGCCAAAGGCTCTTTCCCAAAAAAGTATCGATCAACCGCGGTAACCTCGTGACCAGAATTCACTAAATCTCTAACAAGTTGAGTGCCAATATAACCACCGGCACCGGTAACCATGACCTTTGACATTATTTTGATTCGCCAATCATTTTGTCTACTTTATTAACAAGTACGTCAATAACATAATCTTGCTCTTGGGTTGTTATCCCTGGGAACAACGGGATGCTTAAAGTACCTTCTCCCCACGAAAGACTCACAGGAAACTCGCTACCACTAAATCCATACTTCTTTGAGTAGTAACCCATGGTGTGAACAGAACGGTAATTGACGGTTGCTCCTATATTTGCTTCACCCAGTGCTAAGAGAGCTTTATCTCTATTTTCTGAACCAACATGAATGGGGAAGAGATGTCTAGAATGTACTATCCCAGGTAAAACTTTTGGAAATCTAATCTTCGTTGTAGCAAGCGCGTTTGCATACTTTTGAGCAACTTCTTCCCTTACAGAAAGTCGTTTATCTACTGTCCTTATTTGTTCAGGCAAATAACAAGCTAGCAAATCTGGAAGATTTGCTTTTGTTCCTAGATGAT
>Ga0315904_10001688_pt1 | contig 35054 bp, 28 predicted proteins | sample LakEriMetagenome_6_FD_203529 | JGI IMG/M metagenome (GOLD analysis project Ga0315904, IMG submission 203529) | Freshwater fungal communities from buoy surface, Lake Erie, Ohio, United States - Buoy 12 MA120 | ecosystem: Environmental > Aquatic > Freshwater > Lake | place: USA: Lake Erie, Ohio...
TCGGATTGTGGCTCCGAAGGTCGGGGGTTCAAATCCCCTCTATCTCCCTTGTTTAAGAAACCCTGCCCGAGACGACATCGAGCATTGCCGGATGGAGCTGTCCGTTCGAGGCGCAAATGCTGCTCGGTCGTCTGAGCTCAAAGGGTTGACCTTTGCAATCGGTGATTTCCCCTCCGGCTTCTTGAATCAACACCGCACCGGCGGCGATATCCCAAGGGCTAAGTCGGAATTCGAAGAACGCATCGAACCAACCGGCTGCGATGTAGGCTAAATCCAGTGCGGCCGCGCCACATCGCCGAATTCCGTGGATTTGGCATCGAAAAAGATCTCCGATGGTGTCGAGGGTCGATTGCATCATCTGATCGCGATCGTAGTAAAAACCGCAGGCGATCATCGCTTGTTCGAGCCCCTGGGCCTTGCTCACGTGCATCTGCTGGCCGTTGAACCAAGCACCTTCGCCGCGCCCTGCGACGTACCAATCGCCAGTGGCAGGACAGGTCACGATCCCCAGGACGCCTTGTCCCTTTTGGTAGTATCCGATCGAAACGGCAAAATGGGGCATCCCGTGGATGTAGTTGTTCGTACCATCGAGAGGATCGATGATCCACGAATGGTCCGCGTCGGCTCGATCGCTGTGGGACTCTTCGGAGAGAATTGCGTGGCTTGGAAAAGCATCTTGAATGATCTGGACAACGGCCGATTCGGAGGCCAAATCCGCTTCGCTAACGTAGTTTGCCACCCCCTTGCTATGGACCTCCAGGGGCTTTCGGAAGTGGCCAAGCAGAGCGACCGAACCGGCATGTGCAGCTTCGATCGCAACATGGGCAGCGGCCGCTTTGAGCCTTGAGCGGGACTTGAGTTTGTTCGATTGGAGCAGTTCCCTCATTGATTTTTCTCACGCATATTGGCGATACCTCAAATACCAAAGCAATCCTACCAGTGTTTTCGCATCGGCGATTTGACCGTCGCGGAGCATGAGGTCGATTTGCGACCAAGTCAAAAGCTCGTTGTGCATTTGCTCGCCTAGCTCTCTGGCCGTAGGGCCTGGTTTCAAGCCCCGGGCCAAAAACAAGTGCATTTTCTCATCCAAAATGCCCGGCGACATCGCAAAACTATGAAGCAAAACCAGCTCTTCGGCGACGTAACCGGTTTCCTCCTGCAATTCCATCGCAGCCAACTCGATCGGCCGGACCCCTTTGTCCATCGTTCCGGCCGGTAGTTCCAAGTGCCAGCGATCGATCGCCACGCGGTAGGTTTCGATCATGCACACACGCCCATCGTCGAGCACAGGCAAGATCACAACCGCTCCAGGGTGCCTGATGATCGTCCGTGGCAACTCCCGTCCGTCTTGCAATTTTTCTACGACCTGTTCGACGTCGAATCGAGGTGCACGGTAGACAACTTTTCGTTGGACCATAGACACTCTGTTTCCTGTGAGCAAATGGCCCAGTAAGTGATCCCTTTGAATTCAGCTCGCTTTGTCCCGATGGATTGGTTCTGCGGGCATCCGCTCGCTCTGGGATGCCTCGGCGCGGAACTGCATCAAAAATGCGTCCTCGGTCGAATCCTCGTAGAAGCTTCTCAGGACGCCCGTGGCACGGAATCCCAGTTGCTTGAGGAATAGCTGCGCAGGAAGATTCGTCTCGCGCACTTCCAACTGGATCCGACTGCGGCGTTGATAAGCCAGCTTTGAAAACAACTTATCCATCAGGGCGCTTCCGACCGATTTGCGCCGAAATTCAGGATGCACTGCGAACGACAGGACGTGGATGCTCGTCGGCTGAAGCTCATAGACCATGAATCCTACGACTTGCTCGGCGTATTCGGCGACCATGCCGATGCAATCGCGTTGGCGCAAGCAGTTGATGAACTCCTCCTCGGTCCATGGATATTCGAAGCTTGCCGATTCGATATCGAGTACCGCTTGGAGATCTCGACGAATCAACCATCTGATATGTACTGATTGCTTTGTATCTGGCGACTTGGACATCGATCCGATTCCTTTCGTATCCCTTCGCGACTCCCCTTCTCGAAACTGCTAAGTTAACATAGCAAGCCGTCCGGCTTGTACCAAGACGGATTCGCGGGCCGTCTTGAAAACGCTAGCTTTTTTGCCTTGGTCCCGATGAACCTCAGCGTTTCTGTGCCTGTGCATGCAAAGCACAAGATCCATCGGGGCACTCCCGACCGGCAATTTTGTATCGACGCTGGGCGATCGACCTGTAGATCCAATTCCAGAATGGCATCAGCCCCGGAAGGTGCATCGCCGGAGCCAGTGGCCAGAGTGCGGGCAAGAACCGGGTTAGATACCGCAGGGCATAAGCCCCTCCGTAGCGTTTCCCCTCAGGACTCACAATCCACATCTGCTCCATGAGTTGTTCATGGCTCAATTCGGGGTAGTCTAGGGCCACAGAAGCTTCGTGCAAGGAGACGAATCGGAGCCGATGGAAGATGTCCAAGCGACGTAGGTTTGCGATCTGTCCTATGCAAAAACGACACTGCCCATCGTAGAGAACTACGGCTTGCGATGAAGACTTGGGCTCTTTGTTAGTATCCATCGATTTGCGACTCCTCAATGGTCCTTTGACCCGCCGGTTCGAACCGAATTCCCTCCCCACATTCTAACCGGCGGCCGGAGCAATCCTCCAAGAAAGAAGGAAAAACAACCGTTTGGATCCGATCGGTTTTCCCCGTAGCCAGCTCCAATTCCATTCTCAGTTCTTTGGCCGATATGTTCAGACTGTGGCTGGTCAAGACCACGCCGATCGCATTCTCGGATAGAAGTTGCCAGCAATCCTTCATTAGCGAAACAAGGTCGCGGTGGATCTCCCAGGCCTCTCCGTGGCGTCCGTGTCCGTAGCTTGGTGGATCGAGCACGACGAGTTCATAGCGACTATTGCGTTTGAGTTCTCGGGCCGCATACCTGCGGGCGTCCTCGACGATCCAGCGTATCGGTTTGTCCTCCAGCCCTGAAAGCTTAGCGTTGACCCTTGCCCAGTCCACCGCATGCTTCATCGCATCGAGGTGCGTGACCATCGCCCCGTGCGAGGCCATCCACAGGCTGCTCGAGCCGGTATAGGCAAACAGGTGCAAGACGCGAACCGGCCCGAGAGTCATCCGATTGTGGATGCTTTGAGCATACCAATCCCAAAGGTTCCAGTGCTCGGGGAACACGCCGAGCTGACCTGTCTTCTGGGGGATAATTTGCAAGGTGATCTCCCGCGCCTTGCACTCCCAGCCAGCCATCAGTTCGGCAAGATTCCGTCCCGATTCTGGACTGGCTTGCCAACTCCCGTCGCTGGCGTTCATCCGCTCACCGCGATAAATCAGTTCCGCTGATTCCCACGCTTCGGGAATCGCCTTGGGGGTCCAAGCTCCCCTAGCGGGGCGATCTACGGTGATCGAGCCGAATCTTTCGAGCTTGCGGCCATCGCCAAAGTCGATCAGTTCGTAGCCTTGTCGCTCAGAGTTCATCTATTTGCCTACCGCTAACCCTTGAGGTATCCCTTGAGGAAATGTCGGATTGGACCTATGATTCCCGCTCCAGCAAACGTCCAGTGGCGGGCTATCCCGCGACCTGGTGGACAATCTTCATAACCCAATCGATGAGTCTTGGTCCGATGCGACACGTGCTATCGGCTACCGTTCAAAATGTGCCAGGTGTCCTTGCGCATATTTCCGGAATGCTTGCTTCTAGAGGATACAACATTGATTCGCTTGCGGTAGGCGAAACCGAGATTCCAGGTCTCTCGCGAATGACGTTCGTCGTGCGGGGTGACGATCGGGTCTTGGCCCAAGTCCGCAAGCAACTCGAAAAGATCATCACGGTCGTTTCGGTGCAGGACATCAGTTCGAACGACTACGTCGAGCGGGACTTGATGCTCATCAAGGTCTCGGCTCCCGACGGAGCCAAACGAAGCGAAATTCGAGAGCTTGCAGAGATCTTCCGCGCCAGGATTGTCGATGTGGGCCCCGAAGAGATCATGATCGAAATCTCCGGCCGGGAGAACAAAGTCCAAGCCTTCATCGAACGCATGAGACCCTATGGTATCAACGAATTGGTACGCACGGGTCGAATTGCAATGGTCCGCGGCAGCAATCCCAATGTTTGCATCGACGGACCAACCGCTGATTTTGACAACCCATCCAATCACTCTTAACTCTCCATTCCTTCCCTGGTTGACCAAGCATGACTGCAAAAATTTACTACGAACAAGACGCGGATTTATCGGTTCTCAAAGACAAAACCATTGCGATTTTGGGCTATGGATCCCAAGGCCATGCGCAAGCACAAAATCTGCGTGACAGCGGTTGCAAGGTCATCATCGGCCAACGCCCCGGGAGCAAGAACTACGATTTGGCCGTCAGCCACGGCTTCCAGCCTCTTGAGATCGACGAAGCGAGTCGCAAGGCCGACATTATCAATGTTCTGCTTCCTGACGAAGTCCAAGGCGATTTGTATCGAACGCATATCAAGCCGAATCTTGCTCCAGGCAACGTGCTCATGTGCTCGCACGGATTCAACTTGCACTTCGGCCAGATCGATCCCCCAAAGGGTGTCGACGCGTTGTTGGTGGCACCCAAAGGCCCCGGCCACTTGGTTCGCAGCGAATACACCAAGGGGGGAGGGGTTCCTTGCTTGATCGCACTTGGGACCGGAGCCAGTGAAACGACCAAGAAAATCGGCTTGGCCTATGCCAAGGGGATCGGTGGTACCCGAGGGGGTGTGATCGAAACGACCATCGCCGAAGAGACCGAAACCGATCTTTTTGGCGAACAAGTCGTCCTGTGCGGCGGTGTGAGCGAATTGGTGAAAGCTGGGTTCGAAACGCTGGTCGAAGCCGGTTATCAACCCGAGATGGCTTACTTCGAATGCATGCACGAATTAAAGCTCATCGTCGATCTGCTCTATCAGGGAGGTCTGAACTACATGCGCTATAGCATCTCGAATACCGCCGAGTTCGGTGACTACACCCGCGGACCTCGAATCATCACTCCCGAGACAAAGAAGGAGATGAAAAAGATCCTTCGCGAAATCCAAACAGGCCAATTTGCCAAAGAATGGATTTTGGAAAACAAGGCCGGTGCTCCGGCCTTCAAGGCCTCGCGTCGTTTGGAGCGCAAGCATCAGATCGAGCAAGTCGGCCAGCGTCTTCGTGGGCTCATGAAGTGGATCGATGCGAAGGTCGTCGAATAGTCGATACCGCTCGTTGATCGAGGCAGTTCGCGGCAAATTGCGGACCTGTAGGCCGGATTGCTACACTGGAACGCTTCGAGTACGAGTACGAGTACGAGTACCGTCCGCCGCGGCGGACTGAGTACGAGAAGAAGCACAAATCCTCGCACTCGGTCAATGCGAGTTGCTGGGTTTTGGAGCAAGCCTTATTCTCAGTGGACCTCGGATCGATTCGAGGTCCACCTCTTCGACGTCGATGAGTTCACCACGGAGCGTGACTTCGATCGCCCCGTCGCGAGCCATATCGGTCACCACTTCTCGAACGTGGGTCATGAGCTGACGCCACTTGGAACCGAAACCTCTTGCCGCATCCGATGGGCAAATGCTCTCGCCGGGTTTCATGCCCATCAAGAGCCGGAAGATCTCATCACGAATGTCGTTGTTGCTGGCCGACTCGTGTTCCATCCATCTTGTTTTCATCGTGCACGTTGCCCTGGTGTTGCCTTGGACACAAAAAAGGCTTGCGGACTCTAAGGGAGAATCTCGCTCAGCTTGAGCCAATTGCTGAAGAGCTCCAAAGCCAGCGGTTCGATGGCTTGATCGATTCGGTCGTACTCCTCAGGCAGCCCGGTATCTGCTTTTTGCAGCAGATGGTTCAACTCCGGTAGAACGACCAAATCAGCTTGTAGATTCAAGTTGTGGGTGATGATATCTTGGAGTTTGCTCCGATTGGCTTCGAAAAGGACTTGGGTGTCTTTTTCTCCCCAGATAGCCAAGACGGGGCAATCAAAAAGAACCCAGTTTGTCGCAGGGTCATAGGCCAAGAAATGACGCATCCAAGGGGATTGCAGACCTTTGAATTGGGTAGTGATCGCTTCGATGAGCTGTTTTTTCCGAGTCGTCTCGTCGGTTCCCGAGACAGCCTGAGAAAGTTGTCCGAGCGATTCCCATCGCTCGACGATGGCCTTGCGTACGTCGCTCAAGGCAGATTCGTCGTTGGCTTGGTATTTCAAAGCGATTTGTTGCAGATCTCGTTGTAGCGAATTCGCAGCCGCGCGATCCTCCGGGCCCACGCCTTGGAGTTCGGCGATTCGATCGATTTGACTGCTTAGGATTTCCGAGCCTGGAAGGATCGGCGGAGCGATGAGGATCAAGAAGGCCACTTCGCGTTGCCATGCGGCGATCGTCGGACCGATGATTCCACCTTCGCTGTGTCCGAGAAGTCCGACGCGGGTGCGGTCGACGCCTTGGACCTGCCTTGCGTATTGCCAAACGGCCAGTGCATCTTCGGCAAAATCTAAGGTGGTCGCTTGGGTAAAGTCGCCTGTGCTCTCCGCAGCACCACGGTCGTCATAGCGGAGTACCACCATTCCCTCGGAGGCTAAGTGGTTTGCGATCTCTTTGAAGGGTTTATGCCTGCCGATGGATTCATCGCGATCTTGCTGTCCGCTTCCAGTGATCAGCACAACGGCCGGGTATTGCGCGTTGGGGTCGAAGCCTTTGGGGAAAGTGATGGTACCTGCGAGTTCGAACCGGTTGTCGGCCCGTTTACCGAGTTCGTTCAGGAGTGGTTTGCGGCTATCGAACCGTTCGACAACGAAGGGCTCTTCCCGAAGCCCCTCGGGCGAAGCGGTTGGCTGTGCCAGAGGTTTTTTCTCCATCGTCGAGGGAGCTTTGGCAATCTCTGTGTCATCCGAAGCCGGCTTGGGCTCTGGCGTCTCAGGGAGGCTGTTATTGTTGTTTTTAAGTCCCAGAAGGAACGCAGTCAGATGGTCTTGGCCGGGGGCATTTTGGATGGTCTGGGCGGAGGTTGGCACATCGCCGATCGTATCGATCGGCTGCATGTCGATCCGCTGCATGTCGAGTTGGATTGGGAGGAATCCCTGTTGGAACTTGCCCGTGAGCAGCTTTCCGTCGTCCGAGAGTTCTGCAATGTACTTGGCATTGCCTGGAATCGCAGGTATTGAAAATTCGTAGAGTCCTTTTGCGTTGATCGAGACGCTCATGGGAAAGCCATTGGCTTTCTCGAGCAGGGAGTCAAAGAGCAACCGAGGTTGGTCTCGGGATGCAAAGGGAGCCGAGTCATAGAAGCGAAATCGAAGGGGGATTTTTCTCGACCCGGCCTCGAGGGAACCTGACCATACGGAGTCGGCTCCGAGTCGCTGGCTGTCTTCGGCTTGGAGCGACGTTGCTTTTACAAATTGAATTGGAAGCTTGGCGCCGGATTGCTCGAGGATGCCGGAGAGCCCATCCCCTTGGAACGAGCCTTCGAAGGCGTAGGCTGCCGACCCGATCCCCTCTGGGGCTACTTGAAATCTCAATAGTCTTTGGTTATCGATCGAAGCGTTGGAGATCGGGACAGAGGTTTCGGTTTGATCCGGACTGCTGACCGATCCTGTCGGGGCGCCCGTGGCGCTCGAGGAGAGAGACAGGATCAATCGGAGGTTTTGGGATTTCGTTTCAAGCCAACCGACCCACTGTTCCGCAGGGGTCGCTAGCAAGGCCGAATCGAGTCGACTTTGAGCAACTGCCTCGTTGCATAGGAACGCTAGAAGCGAGCCTATGACCCAAGCCCCTAGGGACAGATTTTTTCTTGAAAGCTTGAAGAGGGCAATAAGGTATCCGCGAGCAAACGAGAGCTGGATCAAAGGCTGGATCATAGACGGCACAGACGATCGAGTTGGATTGGAATTGGGCGATGGTTGGTTTAGCGCGAGTTGCTGAACTGGACATACTCGTCCAGATCGATTTTGCCGTTCTTATCCTTGTCGACATCTCCGAAAGAGCTTCGGGTCGATTTGAACTCGTCGGGAGTCAGAAATCCGTTCTTATCTTTGTCGGCTCGATCGATGCTTCGTTTCGCGAAGACTCTCATGCGTTCGTCGATCGGAGCAGTCATCGGTACCGCAGAGCTAGGGCCCTGGGTTCCGGAAGTACCAGCACCGGCACCAGGGGCAGGGGCACTGCCCGCTGGATTCGAGGCGGTGGCACCTGGGCTAGCCGATCCATCGGAGCCTGCGATGCTGCTGGAGCCTCCGGAGCCTTTGAGGTAACCTTTTTTGACGGCGGCCAAGCATTCCTGAACGGTGATAAAACCGTCCTGATTGGTATCGAACTTGTAGAAGTCTTCGAGGGTCGATGCGTCCCATTTGCGAGCGAACTCGCCCATGGAAACTTGATTGTCCTGGTTGGTATCGTCACGGACGAACCACTCGGGCATACCGGAGGGTCGGGGGGCATTTCCGGAGCTATCGAAGGTTCGGAAACTGGCTCGTTTTTCGAAAGGGTGAGCAACTTTTTGGTCTCCATCGGTACGTCCGGCCTGTGCGGCAGCGGCTTGTGGGTCACCTCGGCCCTCTCCGCGGCTGCGAGCCTCCCAGCCGTTGCGAGACTGCTCCGGTGCGGCTTGGCTGGCGTTCAGGAGACGGCGTCGTGCATAGCGCACGGCGACTTCTTCTCGGGTGAGTTTCCCGTCCTTGTTCGAATCCCATTGGGACATCTGTTCGTTCCATCGGGTATCGCGGTATTCGGATTCGTCGATCCCCCCGTCGTTGTTTCGGTCGTAGCGACGCATGCGTTCGTCGGCGTCGCGAAGGTCTTGGTCCTCGACTTTCGTCGGTGGGGTTTTGCCCGATGCGCCGAAGCCTGGGACCGGGACGCGATCGATTTTCACGCCAAAGCCTGGAACCAGTGAGCCGCTCGGGGTACCCGCGACGCTTTCCTCGGAGGTTTCACCACCCCAAGGACTGCCCCCCCAAGATCCCCCGCCGAAGGATCCCCCGCTTCGCATCTGTTGGAACGACTCGGTGATGACCGAAATTGGGATAGGCTTGGTAATGTCGATTTTTGGGTTGTTCCTAGCCATCCGATCGAGCATGAACCTCGCTGGGCCTTGGGCCTCCTCGGGATCGATCGAGCCGTTTCCATTGGTGTCCATTCGGGAGATAAAGCTGGATGGATCAAATCCACCACCACCGAATCCCCCGCTGAATCCCCCGCTGCTGAAACCTCCACGGCCCCGATCCCCGCCGCGATCGGATCCTCCACCCATGATCATCATCGGCGGTCCGCCGCCACCGAAGGACATTCCTGGGGGCTGGGCCAGGGCAATTCGATCCAGGGATACGCCTCCCAGGAGGGCAAGAGCCACAGGAGCGACAAGGTATTTATAAGTAAAGCTCATTGCTCTAATCCTGGGGGAATTTGAAGGGCCTAGGAAAGTTGCGGGGTTGGTTCGTTGGACAGATCGGCCGATTGTTCTGAAAGTATAGACCAGAAGGAACTGGAATACCCCAAACCCAGAATTGTCTTTGAGGTTTTTCATGTTTGCTACGGAAATTCGATTTTCCCGGATTAATTCGTCATGTGGGGACGCTTTCTTGGTTTTCAAGGATGGGTTGCCACTTATGAGAATCGCTGGAGTCGAATCGGTGAATCTCTGCCCACAGGGCCGGATTGGGATTTCTGAGCCGTGGGCTTCGGGTTACAATTGGAGTGTTAGATTCAAAGGCTTGGTCGAAATTCACCGATTGGCGAGTTGCGTACTGGAGCCTCTCCTCTAGGGAAATTCACTCTGGGGAACTTTGTTCTAGGAGTACAGCAGTGCAAGTCAACATATCTACCCGACATGGCCATCTTCAGAGCGAAGATCAACAGATCATCGCCTCGAAGGTTGAGAAGCTTAGGCGTTTTTTCGATCGGATCAACGCCATTGAGGTGACGGTCGATTTGGAGAAGCTCGACCGTCCGAGTGTCGAGATCAACGTTTCGGCTGAGCATGCTCCAGATTTTGTAGCCGCCACGGAGTCCTCCTCGGTCGTCGCGGCTTTGGATTTGACTCTGGACAAGGTCGAGCAACAAATTCGCAAGCACAAGGAGCGTGTGACGGACCACAAGGGTGGTCCCAACGCGCATCACACCTAAAAGCCCTGCTTGCTTTGCGTTCTTAGTTTCAACCGGCAAGCCTCTTCAGTGCCGGTTTAAATATGGTCCAGTGGATTGAAGACCCAAGCACGAAGTCAATGGGCTGAGGAAAGTTTTCGACAAAGGCATCAGCAATTTATGAAGTTTTCTGTATTTGTAGCTCCGAAAGCGGTCAAGTCGGACCTTGCTGCGACGACCAAGGAAGAGGTGATTGCAGAGCTAGTGCAATCGTTGGTCGAGGCTCAGGAGATTCTTGCGAAGGATAAAGACGACATCATCAAAGCGATCATGCGTCGCGAGGAACTCGGGAGCACGGGAATTGGACGAGGAGTGGCCGTTCCGCACACGAAGCATCCGAGTGTCAAGAAGCTAGTCGGGACCGTGGGTGTCAGTGCGCAGGGTCTGGATTTCGAGTCGCTCGACGGACAGAAAGCCAGTTTGTTTTTTCTGTTGGTCTCTCCCCCGGATCGACCAGGAGATCACCTCAGAGCTCTCGAGAACATTTCGAGGCAGCTTCGAGACGAGCAGTTTTGCAGAGTTTTGAGCCAGTCGACAACCGTCGAGGGGATCTTGGAGTTGCTCGAAGAAGCCGACAGCAGCCAAGCCAGCAACTAGGGATTCCCCGGGGAAATTTGATGATCACCCGAGTCGTTACGGTCCAAAATCCAGAAGGTCTGCACATGCGTCCGGCGGACAAACTGGTTCGTACGGCGACGAATTTCCAGTGCCAGATCGAACTCGAGCGGGCTGGCCAGATTGCGGATTGTCGCTCGATGATCGGTTTGTTGACATTAGGAGCACCGCAGGGTACCGAGTTGACCTTGCGAGCCCAAGGCCCTGACGCACCGATGGCCATCGAGGCCATTTCGCGTTTGTTTGATTCACAATTTGACGACCCATAAAGCGCGCATGCTTGAATTACAAGGCATTGCAGTATCCCCTGGCGTAGCCATCGGCAAAGCGATTGTTTTCGACCGAGAGGGCTACAGCATCGCCCGATGTTTGGTTTCCAGGCCCGAGGCGCAGCGCGAATGGCAGCGGCTCGTCGAGGCGGTTTCCAAGGCGCATGAGGTCCTAGGTGCTCGTGGTAAAGAGACGACCGATAGCTGGGGGGCAAATCTCGGCGGGATCTTCTCGGCCCAGCAGCAGCTTCTGCTCGACCCTCACGTTCGCTCCGAAATGGAGCATTTGATCCGGGACAATCTCTACGCGGCCGAGTATGCCGTGAGCGAAGTTTTTGCGAAATACGCCGCAGCTTTTCGAAAAGCGAGTTCGTCGTTTTTGGCAGAGAGAGCGGCCGATGTTCGAGATGTAGAACGTACCTTGCTCGAAGCCCTGACGGGCAAACCCACGCAGACCTTTGCCGAAATCCCTCCCGGATCGATCGTCGTGAGTCATGATCTGACCCCTGGCGAGACCGCTTCGTTCGACACCGAAAAAGTCTTGGCACTATGTACCGAGGCCGGAGGGCCCGGAGGTCACACGGCGATCGTCGCCCGCGGGATGGAGATTCCGGCAGTCGTCGGGGTCGGGAATTTTCTTCATAACATTCGATCCGGCGACGAGTTGATCATCGATGGGCATCTGGGCCGGATCTTCGTCTCTCCAGACGCTCCGACTCGCGAAAGGTATCTCAAGCGTCGGATCGCGCGCGAATCGATCGTCTCGGAGCTCTCGGAACTCAAAGACCTGCCCGCAGTGACTTCCGACGGGGTGCATGTTGAGTTGATGGCCAATGTTGAATTTCCAAACGAAACCCAAGCGTGTTTGGCTCGCGGAGCCGATGGGGTTGGTTTATATCGAACCGAATTTCTCTACCTTGGGCATGACAAGGAGCCTACGGAAGAGGATCATTTTTTGGCGTATCAGCAAGTTTTGCGGGATATGCAGGGCCGCCCGGTCGTCATCCGCACCCTGGACCTAGGTGCCGATAAGATGGGGATGACACGGCCGGTGGAACCCGAGAACAATCCCTTTTTGGGACTCAGGTCCATCCGGTTGAGTTTGCGAAATCCAGCGCTGTTTCGGGTTCAGGTGCGAGCCATTCTCAGAGCGGCAAGTGCAGGGAACTGTCGGATCATGTTTCCGATGGTCACCACGTTGGATGAATTCCGCAGCGCGAAGTTTCTTTTGCGCAGCGTCGCCGATGATTTGACTTGCGAAGGAATACGAATCCCTTCGACACTCCGAGTTGGCATGATGGTCGAGGTGCCAGCCGCTGTTTTGATGTTGGACCGATTTATCGAAGAAATCGACTTCGTAAGTATCGGCACCAACGACTTGACGCAATACACGCTTGCCGTCGACCGAAGCAATGACTCGGTTGCCGACCTTTACCAAGCGTGCGATCCGGCTGTGCTAAGATTGATCAAACGAACACAAGAGATCACATCGGAGCATGGCAAATCGACGAGCGTTTGCGGGGAAATGAGTAACAATCCCGCTCACGCACTACTTTTAGTTGGTATGGGAATCCGTTCTCTGAGCTTGGCTCCGTCGACGATCCCGGTGATCAAAAAGGCCATTCGATCCGTGACGCTCGGGCAATGTGAAGCCATGGCTTGGCGTGCTTTAAGACTAGGTACTGCACGCGAGGTCGAAGCCTTCTTGATGAACCAACTCGCAGGGCTCGTGCCCGAAATCGTGCTCCAAGCATGAACAATCCCAATGAAACAATTTAAATGCTATAAGGAAATGATTCTCGATGAAGAAGGAAATGCTAATCAATGTCTCGCAAGCCGAGGAGTGCCGAATCGCGCTTTTGGAAGACGGGATACTTGAAGAACTCTACACCGAACGAACCAGCCAGAACAACTGGGTTGGGAACATCTATAAAGGCAAAATCGTCAATATCGAACCGAGTATCCAGGCCGCCTTCGTCGATTTCGGAGTCGGACGCAACGGATTCCTCCACATCAGCGACATCGAACCGGAATACTTTCGACAAGCCGGTTACGATCCTGCGGATATTTTAAGCGGCAAGAATTTCGGGATCGATGACGAAGAAGGAGGTGGGGACCAAGATCCACCCCAACGCTCCCGTGGACCAAATCCCCGTGGCGGGAAACTACGAAGCGGCAGACCACGATTCAAGCCACCCATTCAAGAAATCTTCAAACGCGGTGACGAAGTCGTCGTTCAGGTCATCAAAGAGGGAATCGGCACCAAAGGCCCAACCCTCTCGACCTACGTCAGTATCCCCGGTCGTTACCTTGTCCTCATGCCATCGCTCGGACGAGTCGGAATCAGCCGCAAGATCGAAGACGAAGCAGAGCGAAAAAAACTCAAGTCCACAATGCATGAAATCAACATCCCCAAAGGGGTTGGGTTCATCGTCAGGACGGCCGCACAAGAACGCAACCGCAAAGAACTCTATCGCGATGTGGCTTATCTGCTGCGACTCTGGAAAGTGCTCGCCAAACGGATCAAGAATCAGCCAGGACCTTGCGATGTCTACGAAGAGTCAGATATTATGATTCGGACCATTCGAGATACGTTTACCGAAGATATCGACTCGATCCTGATCGACTCTCCAGATGCCTTCCAAAGAGCCAAAGAGTTCATGGAATTGGTCATGCCCAAGTACGCCGACCGAATCGAGTTGTACGATAGCCGAGAACCCCTCTTCCACCGCTACAAGCTCGAGCAAGAGATCGCTCGGATCCACCAAAGGGTCGTTCCGCTCAAGGGGGGCGGGTCAATTGTCATCGACCCGACCGAAGCTCTCGTTGCGATCGATGTCAACAGCGGTAACTTCCGTGGCGGTGATGAAAACGCGGAAGAAAACGCGTTTCACCTGAACCTAGCCGCTAGCAAAGAAATCGCAAGACAACTCCGATTGCGCGATTTGGGTGGCGTGATCGTCAACGACTTCATCGATATGCGAAAAGAATCGCATCGTCGCAAAGTCGAGAAATCCTTGAGCGATGCGATGAAACGCGATCGGGCCCGAACCAAAATTCTCCGAACCAGTCCTTTCGGTTTGATCGAAATGACGCGACAGCGGATCCGACCAAGCTTCAAACGGAGCGTCTACGAAGATTGCCCTTGCTGCCGAGGACGCGCGTTGGTCAAAACCGCCGAAAGCATGGCGATCGAAGTCACCCGGATCTTGATGTTGGCAAGCCAGCATCAAGGGGTCGCACGCATCAACGTCCGAGTCAATGAGAACGTCGCTGCGTACTTGAACAACCGCAAACGTCGCGAACTGATCCAACTCGAGGAATCCTCCGGCGTAGCCATCTTGATCCTGGGAAGCGATTCTCAGTTTCCAGAATTTCTGGAAATCGACTGCCGAGATAAAGACAATGGAATCGTCACCGTCCCGTTCATCCTCTCGCAGTGATCGGGCCGATGGTTCCACCGAGTCTATGGTTGCCTAAGTACTAGTCGTTAGCTCAATACCCGTTAGCTCAATACCCAAGGGAGATGCGCCGTGAACATCGAACTATTGATCTTCGTATTCATCTACCTACTGGGCACGCTGGCCATCGGTGCTTGGGCCGGCACCAAAGTCAAGAACACCGCTGACTTTGCCGTCGCCGGCCATAGCCTACCTCTGTACATGGTTATCACCACCAGCTTCGCTACTTGGTTCGGTGCCGAGACGGTCATGGGTATCCCTGCGAAGTTCGTCGAAGGGGGACTCCAGTCGGTCGTCGAAGACCCCTTCGGGGCCTCGATGTGTCTGGTGCTCGTCGGGCTGTTTTTCGCGATACGTTTGTATCGAATGAAACTTCTGACAATCGGCGATTTTTTTAGGAAACGCTATGGTGTACCGGTCGAAATTCTCTGTTCGGTGATGATCATCCTGAGCTATCTCGGTTGGGTGGCCGCTCAAGTCACAGCGTTAGGACTCGTGTTTACCATCCTCTCAGGGGGCGCGATCGCCCATTCGACGGGGATGATCATCGGCACGGTTCTAGTCCTGATCTACGTCATGATGGGTGGGATGCTCGCAGTGGCTTGGACCGACTTTATCCAAATGATCGTTTTGGTCTTGGGGCTATCCTACATCGCTTGGTACTCGGCCGAATTGGTCGGTGGGGCTTCGACGGTTTTCGATTATGCAGGCAAACGCGACTGGTTCAAAATCTTACCCCCACCGACGGTTAAAGACTGGGCTTTTTTCCTCGCTGCAGCAATCACCATGATGCTAGGCTCGATCCCCCAGCAAGATGTCTTCCAACGGGTCATGTCGGCCAAGGATGAGCGGTCGGCGAAATACGGGGCGGTCATCGGAGGACTGTGCTACCTGGTTTTTGCTTTCGTTCCAATGTTCATCGTCGTAGCCGCACTGATCAAAATGCCAGAGCATTCCAAGGAGTTGCTCGCAAACGATCCGCAAAAAGTCCTCCCGACGATGATCCTCGATCACATGCCCTTCTTCGCTCAAATCCTCTTCTTCGGTGCCTTGGTTTCGGCGATCAAATCCTGTTCCTCGGCCACCCTATTGGCACCTTCGACGAGTTTCGTCGAAAACATCCTCAGGCACATCAAACCCAACATGCGAGACAAAGAGCTGTTGCTTGCCATGCGAATCACGATCCTGATCTTCACCTGCTTGGTATTGACCTATGCGATCTTTACACTGGGCACCCCGATCTATGATCTGGTTTCCAATGCTTATCAAATCACCCTCGCGGGCGCCTTTGTTCCGCTAGCCGCAGGCCTGTATTGGAAACGTGCAACGACCCAAGGAGCAGTTTTTTCGATCTTTGCAGGGGTGAGCACTTGGGCGTTGGTGACGTTTTCAGACAGTTTACCGTTCCCTGGAGTCGCCGGTCTGCATGAAACCTATCCGCCCCAATTGGTAGCGCTAAGTTTCGCTATCCTCGGGATGATTTTCGGCTCCTACGCCCCGCAATGGATTGCCAACCGATGTCATATCCTTATGGATCACATCGGACTGAGGCCTGTCGCGCCATCGCACCACAGTGATCTCGAGCATTCCCACTAAAAAATCTAATACGACCGTCATTTAGACACAGATAATCCTCCAAAGGCACCCAACATGGCAAAGAAGAAGAAATCAGCGACCAAGAAAACCGTCGTCTCCAACAAAGGACGAATCGTTATGAGGACCGGCGAAGCCCTCGTCGAAGCGACCGAAGCTTGGTCGGCCGCGGAACCCGAAGTGGTCATCGGTGAACTCGATGGGCCCGTCGGTTATTCGATCGCCAATATGATCGGCAATCAGACCAAAGGCCATTCAAAAATCTATGCGATCCTCAACTGCGATGTGCAGGTTCGCCCCGTAACGGTGATGGTCAGCAAAGTCACCGTCAACAACGAAAAGTACACCAATATCCTCATGGGGACTGTTCAAGCCGCCATCGCTAACGGTGTGCTCGATGCGGTTCGCCAAGGACACATCCCCAAAGCCAAAGCCAATGACTTGGGGATCATCGTCTCGGTCTGGCTCGATCCGTCGATCGTCACGGCTAAATACGATCCTGAGGTGCTTTTCCAAACCAACCGAGAAGCGACCACCAAAGCGATCGCCAAAGCGATGAACTGCGAGCCATCGATCGATTGGCTTTTGAAGAATCAAGCGGACGTCAAGCACTTCTTCCACCAATTGGCGATCGAAGGCAAACTCTAGCTCGTTGCTATCTTGAAATCCCGAATGAGGAACCGTGACGGAAAAACCTATCGGTCCACTCACTTCGAGCCGCTTCGGTCTTTGTGCATCGCAGCAAGCGATGCCTGGCCGACGGCCTCGTAGCCGATGGCCAACTTGGCGTGAATCTTGGATCTTGCCTCGATGGGGGTTTGCGCCAAGGCCAACTCAAGCTCTTGGATCGCAGACTGCCAGTCCTTGAGCTCCAGATGGATCGTCCCTAAGGTATCGTGAAAGGTACCCATTCGAGGGTCGCTTGCAACGGCCCGCATGGCCAACTCCTTGGCTTTCTCCAGGTCACGAGGCTCATGGTTGCCGAGCAACCAAGCTAGATTGTTTAGCGACAGACCGTGGTCTGGGAAAAGATCGACAGACTCCTGGAGTTTAGCCCTGGCTTCAGAGTTTTTCCCCTGGTCGATGAGAATCATGCTTTGTGCAAACAAGAGCGATGGACTCGGGCCGTAGCGACTTAAACTCCAGTCGAGCATCTCAAGGACCGATCCTTTTTGCTGCTCGTTGGCTGCGATGCGGTAAAGATCGATGGCCCCCTGGTAGACCACCGAGCGGTCTTGAGATTTAGCAACGATTTCTTTGAGCAAGGATAGTTTTTCTGGAACTCCTTTGGCTTTTTGAAGCGATTGTTCGAGGGCGATAGTCTCCAACTGCAACTTAGCCGCAAGCAGTTCGTCGCTCTTAGGCTCGAGCTCCAAGCCCGCTTGCAAAGTCGCTGAAGCTTGTTGGTAATCCCCAGATCGAGCTTGGGCCATGACCAATTTCAGTCGGTCGGGAATCGATAAGGGGTTGTTTCCCAAGCGCAGACGGTAGGCATTCGACGCCATCAGCAACGAGCGTTTCGCAAGATCCGGTTTGCCGTCGAGTACATACAAATCGGCAACGGAAAACCAGTGGGAGGGGTTGAGGTTGGCCACCGATTCGAGGGCTTGCACCGAGCGATCGATTTGGCCAGTGAGTCGAAAGTAGTTTGCCCAGGCAAGCCAATGGGCCTCGGTCGATGGATCCCCGGCTTGCTTCAAATGCCATGAAAAGATCGGCAGGTACCGATCGCTGGCACCTTGGCTCAACAGGTTCGAGTACCCGATGGCGCGTTGAAGGTGTGCGGCTGGATAGCCGGGGGCATCGTCAGGGGCGAGCGTCTCGAGGATACTATTTGCCTGGAGCAGATCTTTTTGTGCTGCGAGAAAATTGCAGTAATCCATCGCCGAGCTAGGCGCGTCGCGCAGGCCTTCATGAAAGACCCTCTGACTCAAGCGCTCGGCCCGTTTCGCGTCGGGCTGTGCGATAGCCTCGGTGAGTTTCTCGGAGTACGTGCTAGCAAGCTTCCTCCGATTCGTCGCACCCCAACCGGCAAGCAAGATTGCGGCCAGAGCGCAGAAAATAGCAGGAAGCCCCCAGAGAAGCATGCCTCGACGTCTGCGTTGCTCTTCGATGAACTCAGCTCTACGCGAGGAAGGATTTCCCGGGGAGAATAGCCCGGCCAACTCGGCGATCGCTCGGAACGGTGCGGCTAAAAGGAGTTGCAGGTAGCGAAGGTACTTTTGAAAACCTCTGGGTTCCATAATCCGATTTTCTCCCGTTGGCTTTAATTCGAAAGGCCAGTGGCCCGTTCGAGACTTCTCCGGAGCGACTCAGCACCGATCGAGTCGATCGATTTGGCCCATTGGAGCTTGCACTGCTCAAGCCGGGCAGATGCGGACTCGGGATCGGCAAGGATATCCAAGAGTGCATCGGCCATCCCATCGATGAGCAAATCGGCATCGACGAAACGGGGAGTCATATCCAGGGTCGAATTGCCCGCTTCGAGCCTCTGGAGAGTTTGGTAGTCCCGATAGTCCTCTCGGACGCGATTGGTATCGTTTTCGATTTCGAGAACCTCGATACGCGGCGACTTGGCTTGAAGGGCCGCTCGATTGTCCTCTCGATGCAGCCAATGCATAAACTCGACCGACATCGAGGACTGCCTAGTTTTCCTGCCAAGCGATGCCAATAGTCCCTGGGCTCCGTTGTAGAGGAAAGGGACCAATTGCAAGGGTTTGGAATCCGAGGCAAGACCCGCTCGCTGGAACCCATCGGTACGGGGCCAACCGATCCCAAAGACAGCTTTTCCCTCGGCGACCCTCTCCCAAGCCTCGACAGGGGAGGCCAAGATGGTCGTCGGCTCGATCAAGGCAAGTCGATGCAGAAACCTTGCGCTGCGAGCAAACTCGGGAAGACCCAACCGCGCCGTGACTTTATAAGGGTCGATCAGTCCACGGTAGCGAGACTCGCTGGTGGTCATCATCCAAAGGAACCGCTCGACCAAGGCCCGCCGATCGATCGAGGGGAGGTCGTTGAGTTTCTCGGCGAGCAAGGCTTGCCGGGCTTCGAGGCTATCTTGTAGGGTCGATTCGGATTTCTGCAAAAAGGCCTCAAGGCTCTCGCTGGCGAGCTCGGAATTGTTTTGGTTGCTCGCAATCGCCTGATGCAACCGCTTCAGCGGTTCGATGTCTAGCCCTCTGGTTGCTGCAACCCAACACGGGGCTCCTAGGGGCAAGCCCACCGACTTGCCGTTGTAATGGGCAATCGACCGCCAGCGGCTCGACCAGCTCTCGAACCCTTGGGGCGAGTCCTCGGAGTCTAAATTCTTGGGAGTAAGAGATTTTTTCCCCGTGTTTCGCTTATCGCCGTTTTGCTTTTGACCGCCGAGTCGTTCCAGAAGTAGGGAGGGTAGAGGTGCTATCCATTCCTTTTCGAAAAGAGTGCCTAGAAAATTACCCGGATAGAGGATCACGTCCAAAGATGGAGAATCTTGGGTGCCGACCTTGAGCCGCTCGAATCGGATCAGTTCGATCGGTTGGTCGGAGTATTCCTGCCATCGGTTCACGAGCACCTCGGAGAGTTCGTCGCAATCGAGGATTCCAATTTTCAGTGGGGGCAGATCCCCTCGGCCTACTTTGCCAGCCGCATCGTTCTTGGTACGGTCCGGGGCCTTGCCAGGGCATCCGGCTAGGGAAATGAGCAAGGAGCATCCGAGCGAGAAAGAACTTTGAAGCCATGCCCTTCGCGCGATCGGCAAGACCAAGGGATCTGGGGGACTGATTTTCTGGGATTCCATCTGGCATCTCTCCAAGGATTCGGCAAATCGGCTAGTATAGAAATCTTGGACAATCCATTGGATTTTTTCTAGACCAACCCATTCTAGCAACGCATTCATTATGGCTTATTATCTTGGGATCGATATCGGCACATCCGGCACGAAAAGCCTGCTAATTGACCAGTCTGGCAAGGTATTGGCCGAGGCGACAGCCAGTTATCCGCTTTTGACCCCAAAGCCGCTTTGGACAGAACAAAACCCAGAGGATTGGTGGACGGCGACCAAGCAAACGATCCAAGGGGTCCTCAAAAAAGCCAAAGTCAAGGGGGCTGAAGTTCGGGCCATCGGACTCTCCGGGCAAATGCACGGATCGGTTTTTTTGAATGCCAAGGGAAATGTCATTCGACCGGCCTTGCTCTGGAACGACCAGCGGACGCTTGCCGAATGCGAAGAAATCACCAACCGGGCCGGAGGCCGAGACAAGCTCATTTCGATGGTTGCCAATCCCGCCTTGACGGGATTTACTGCACCGAAACTCTTGTGGCTACGGAACCATGAGCCCAAGCACTACGATGCTCTGCGCTACTTGCTTTTGCCCAAGGACGAGATTCGCCGACGCTTGACCGGTGAACTGGCAACCGACGCGAGCGATGCGAGCGGTATGCTCCTTCTTGACGTCGTCAAACGCCAATGGTCCCAAGAGCTCTTAACCAAGCTCGAGATCGACCCATCGATCCTAGCTCGCGTCTATGAGTCCGAGCAGGTCACCGGGACACTTAAGGCCGATGTGGCCAAAGAGCTCGGGCTCAGTACGGCCTGCAAGGTCGTTGCCGGAGCCGGTGATTGCGCTGCGGGCGCCGTCGGCAATGGGATCGTCAAGCAAGGGATCCTCACGGCCAGCTTGGGGACATCGGGCGTGGTTTTTTGCCATAGCGACACACCTCAGTATGATCGACTCGGGAGACTCCATACCTTCTGCCATGCGGTCCATGGCAAATGGCACATGATGGGCGTAACGCTTTCGGCCGCAGGTTCGCTCCAGTGGTTTGTTCAGAATATTTGCAAAGATCTGGCTGCCAAGAAAGGAGTCGATCCCTATGAGATTCTCACACAAGAAGCCTCGGCCTTAAGACCTGGATCCGAGGGTCTATTCTTCCTGCCCTACTTGGCCGGGGAACGTACTCCCCATGCCGATCCACTCGCAAGGGCTTGTTTCATCGGGATGACCAACAAGCACACGCGAGGGCATTTGGCCCGCTCAGTCATGGAAGGGGTCGCCTACTCGCTTCGCGAAAGTCTCGAGATCATCGGCCAACTTGAGATCCCAATTCAAGAGATTCGACTCAGCGGTGGTGGGGCCAAAAGCGATCTTTGGAAGCAGATCCTGGCCGACAGCTTCGGTCAAAAGGTCTGTTCGATCAATGCAGAACAAGGCCCTGGGTACGGCGTGGCACTCCTGGCGGCCGTCGGCGATGGTGCCTATAAAAACATCGAGGAGGCTTGCAAGGCGACGATCCGAGTTGTCGAGAAGCGAGCCCCGAGAAAAGCCTCACAAAAGGCATACGATGCTGCCTTTCCTGTCTACCGCAAGCTCTACGAGTCGCTTAAGGATCAGTTCGGCGAAATCAGCCGACTCGATGTTTAACACGAAGATGCTTCATGCAATAGGTGAACTCATCGCGTGCTTTTTCATTTAGGAAGTTCCAAAAAAAAGACCTTGATCGGCTCAACCCTGGTCGCGGCCGTCGCGCTGATCGCGGCGATGATCGCGCTTCCATGGGACCTGGAGATCTCCCAATGGGTCCGGCACAAGCACATTCCGGGTGACTTACGACGGTTTATCCATCTGATGGAGATCTTTGCGCATACTCTCGGATGCGTGATGATCCTGAGTACATTGCTATGGATCGACCAACGGAACCGGAACAAACTCTGGGAAGCCTCCTTATTTGTGCTGACCTGCGGAGTCCTTGCAAATCTAGCCAAGTACTTGATCCCTCGAAGGCGTCCGGCCACTTACGATTCGGAAATTTGGAGCTGGCTCAATCCTGACCGCGATCCGCAAATCCCCTTTCCCTCAAGCTGGGAGGCTTGGGGAACCCCTCTGAGCGAGTCGTGGTTTAACGAATCGATTCGGAGTTTTCCATCCGGGCACACCGCTACTGCCGTGGCGATGGCAATCGGGTTGACCTATGTCTACCCACGAGGAAAGAACCTATTTTTGTTTATGGCAAGCATCGCGGCTCTGCAGCGATTGGTCTCAGGTTCGCATTACCTTTCAGATATCCTCGTGAGCATCCCTCTGACGCTCATGGTCGCATTGGCTTGGGCTTGGTTACCCCGTCGCGAACTCCGAGGCGATATCACGTAAGGATTTCACGAACGACCTTACCGTACACATCGGTCAATCGAAAATCCCGTCCACCAAACCGGTGCACAAGACGCTCGTGGTCGATCCCCATAAGGTGCAAGATGGTCGCATGGAGATCATGCATGTGGACTTTGTTTTGGATCGCCAATTGCCCAAACTCATCGGTTTGACCGTAAGCTTGTCCGGCCCCTACCCCACCCCCGGCGAGCCAAACGGTAAACCCACCAGGATTATGATCCCGACCAGTCCCATTCTTTTCGGCATAGGGTTGTCTACCGAACTCACTGCCGAACCAAACAAGGGTATCTTCCAGGAGTCCGCGACGGTGCAAGTCCGTGAGCAAGCCAGCGACGGGCTGATCGACGGCTGTCGCATGGTCTAGGTGCTTGGGTAGATTGGAGTGTTGATCCCATGCAGGGTTGGCCGAATCGTCACCGTAGTTGACCTGAATGAATCGCACACCCGCCTCACAAAGACGCCGGGCCAAAAGGCAACGTTTTCCGTAAGTTTCAGTCTCCTTGCGATCGATGCCGTAGAGCTTCTTAGTCTCCTCGGTCTCCTGGGATAAATCGAAGATATCCGGGGATGCCGATTGCATGCGTGCTGCGAGCTCGTAGCTTGCGATCAGCGATTCGAGTTCGTCGGCCGCTGGCAGGATCAAGTCGCTTCGGTCCGAGCCTTGGGCCAGTCGCTCGAGCTGCAGTTGCTGCAATTGCCGCTGCATTTGCCATCGTAGGTTCGGTGGAGAGTTGGCCGATGAAACTCCGTTGATGTTTTCGATGTTCAAGTCCGATTGGCTTGCGCGTCCGAGCGGGGTCCCTTGAAACCTCGCTGGCAAGAAAGCCGAGCCATGGTTCCGGAACCCCCCGTTTCCGATCGATGGAGCGATCGAAATAAATCCAGGCAGATTTTCGTTTTCGCTACCGAGTGCATAGAGGGTCCAGGCTCCGATCGAAGGTCGAACGGTATTGAGGGATCCGCAGTGGAGAAAAAGGGTTGATGGTCCGTGCGCAACCCCCTCGGTATGCATCGAGTGGATGAACTGCATGCGGTCGACATGCTGTGCGATGTTGGGAAACAGATCGGAGACCGAGCGTCCGCATTGGCCGTATTGCTTGAAGGCCCATGGGGACTTCATGACCCTTTGGTTGCTGCCGAGTCTGCGGGTGTTGGCGAACTCCCGAGCATCGTCAAAGGCGATCATCTGCCCATCGTGTTTTTCCAAAATCGGCTTGGGATCAAACGAGTCTACTTGGCTGACCCCACCTTGCATGAACAGAAAGATCACTCGCTTGACTTTGGCTCTGTGATGCAATCCGCTCAAGCCTTCGATACGGTTGCCTGGCTTGGGATTCTCTTCGGCTCGGGCTCGGCCAGGTCCGAACAACCCGTAGGCAGCCAGGGCACCGAAACCGCAGGCAGAGGATTCGAGGAGTTGACGTCGAGTGAGCATCGTCGTTGGGTTCCTAGGTCATGGAGCGTAACGAAAGTCGATCGAAGCGAGCAATTGATGCGAGAGTTCCTCAAGTCCACCGTTCTCGACAACCGAGCGAGCCCAGGGCTGCTCGGTCGCCTCGGGATTCCGCCCGAGCGTTTTTATGAAGATCGATTCGATGGCCTCATCGAGTTGAGCGGGATCTCGGGGGTCGCTCGGAGGTAGATTTAGCGAGGCGACCAGCGCCGAGGCGCGATGGCGAACCCATGGATGATTCATCATCGCCAGGGCTTGGGTGGCCACCGTGCTGCGATTTCGCTCGGAGATCGAGAAACTCGGATTGGCTCCATCGAATTCGCGAATCAAGGGTGGGAGGGCATTTCGAAACCAAGGTAAATAGACCGAACGCAAGTCGGCCTGATGCTCGTAGCGATAATCCTCTTTGGTTCCTGGGCGAATGGTCGAGCCCACCGAACCCCCGATCTGCAACTCCCCACTGGCTTGGAGCATGGAATCCCGAAGCGACTCACTATCCAATCGCCTCAGGAGTCCCCTGGCAAATAAGTGATTCTCAGGGTCCTTTTCGAGCGAATCGGGACTAGCCGCAATGCTTCGTCGGTAGGCCTTCGAGGTAGCGATCGTCTTTACTAGCCATTTGGTCGACCAATCCTGAGCGATGAATTCCGAAGCGAGCCAGTCCAAGAGTTGCGGATCCGAGGGGGGCGAACCGGTCGTACCAAAGTTGTCCACGGTCGGAACGATCCCCCGGCCCATCATGTGGTACCAAATCCGGTTGACATAGACTCGGGCCGTCAATGGATTTTCCGGAGCGATCGTCCATTGGGCGAGCTCCAATCGGCCATTGTCGGTGGCTTGGACCCGGATTCGACGATTCAATTCAGGCTCATGGGAATTGATGCACGAGAGAAAACCTCGCTCGACGACAGGCCCCAGGCGATGGACCGAGCCTCGCACATGGATGGGGATATCCGAGGGGGAATCGGCAGGCCTGAGGGTTTGTGCCATCGGGCGCAGGTCCAATTCCTTCTGGATTTCCGTTTGGAGTTTCTCAAGGTGGGCGATCTGCTTGATCATCGACTCGTGTTGCTCGTCGACATTTTTGGCCGAGGACTTCGACTCGGCCCGCGGTTCCTTCGTGGAAGAATCTTCCAACTCGGGCATAAACTGAACCGAGTCGGCGATGACATGGCCATCGGCCTGTTCGTTGCTGATGATCACAAAGGCTGCTCCGTCTTTTTCGAAACGGTATTTCCCTAGGTTGAACCACAAGCCGTCTTCGGCCGGTGGTGTTTTTTGGTTGACCACCACGAGTGTTTCCCCATCGGCATTAAAGACGCGGACCTGTGTCTTGGAACTTCGATTTTCTCCATGCGCATAGGACATGCGAACGGTATAGAGACCCGAGGCCAGCGAACCGGGGTCGAAGGTGACGCTTTTGCTACCGCGGTCTTTATTCTCGTCGTGCAGGTAACCCTCGTCGATGTACACCTTGACCGAGTTGGATTCCTTCCAGGAACCGATCTTCTTGGCCTGTCGATCGTCGACGACGACGCCGGAGACTTCTTTGGAGTTTACGACCGTTGCGCTCTGGTTGCCTTGTTTTTTTCGATCCTTGAGCAGACTGAGCTCTTTCTTGACCTCCTGGAGCCTTTTTGCCAACTGGTCAAATTTCTGCTGCTCTTGGTCGCTCATGGGCAACGGTTGACGGATCCATTTTGAAACATTTTCGTGATCCATCGAGACCGAGGATTTTAGAATTCCGGCTAAGGCATAGTAATCGGCCGTCGGTATAGGATCGAATTTGTGATCGTGGCAGCGCGCACAGCCTAGCGTCTGCGCTAGGAAAGTTCTTCCGAAGACTTCGATTTGCTCATCGACAGCATCCATTTCGAGTTGCTTTTTGTCTTGTTCCTCGTAGTTGTGATCGCCGATGGCCCAGAAGGTGGTCGCAACGAGCCGCCTCTGGAGTTCTTCGATCGACCTACCCTGAGAGCTTTGACGATTCATCAGATCCCCTGCAATTTGCTCGGCGATCACCCCGTCAAATGGGCGGTCCTGGTTGTAAGCTTCGATGAGATAATTCCGATATCGCCAAACATCAGGGAATACAAATCCGCGCAATGTCAACGACTCGGCATAGCGAACCACGTCCATCCAATGACGAGCGAAGCGTTCCCCGTAGCGAGCAGAGGCCAGGTACTGGTCGACCACACGCGATCGGATCGAATCCCACTGCGAGTCATCGGTGGTTCGAAACAACTCCAACGCCGATTCGATCGACTCGTAGCTCGGATTCATTCCGTGCAGATCGATCGCTAGGCGGCGAATCCAAGTTCGCTCATCGACGAGCCGACTCGGTTCGACTTGAAGAGATTCGCTCCCCCTTGCTAGAAACGCATCGATGGGATTCGATTGCCCGTTGGCCGGAATTTCGGATCGTACCAGTGGTCGATAAGCCCAATGCTCTCGAGCTTGTTCGACCCCAAGCGCCGAGTGTTGGGTAGCAAGCGCTCCGGGTTTGCCGTCCTGCGGTGTACCCTCAGGTCTTTTTTGGAAATCGACGGATACCTTTGCTCCCAAGGCGATCCAGTCCTCAAGGATTCGAACCTCGGAAGCCGACATGCGGTTCTCAGGCGGCATCAGCAGTTTCGGATCGCGGTATCGGATCGCGCGAAGGATCAGGCTCTTCTCGGGCGATTCGACAACCAGAGCCGGACCGGAATCGCCCCCCTGGAGCATCCCTTCGAGAGAATCCATAGACAGCCCACCGTTTTGCTCGGTCGTCTGCGAATGGCATTCGTAACACTTTGAGATCAGAAGAGGTCGAACTTGTTTTTCGAAAAACTCATCGATGGCCTTCGGACTATCCTGTGCGCAAGTCGCATCGTACGCACCGAAGAGTGCAAGGAGCAACGCGCACCAAAACATCGCGTTCGTTAGCGAGGCATTCGTGGGGTAAAGGAATAAAAAGCGGAACAATCGATCGAAACAAAAACGCATTGCAACGGTTCGAATGAGAGAGGGGTGCGACCGACCGAACGAGCCGGTTTCCAGTAGTATGACTGATTTGTGGAGCTCGTGCACCACTTCGGTCCGTATTTAACTCGGCATTCTAGGATCCGAACCTAGAATTTTGCTTGCGATAGCGCCCAGCAACCCGGAAAATTCACTACGTTGGGTGCAATCGACGGATGCAACTGAAGGGGTAATCGCCCCGTCATGCAGATCGCAGACCGCCAGGCAACCGAATTAGGCAAGCATGAGGGAGCAAGCATCTTGGTGCCGATGAAAACGAATTGGAAGCTTATCCTCGCAAGCTCGGTCCTGCTTGCTTCGACCGTATTGGTTTTAGCCCAGCCTCCCCGCGGGCGATTTCGGCGCGATTGGCAATCGGCCGGACGCGGTGGTGTAGAGAGTTGGGAACTCGACCGCAAGTTCGTCAAGGACTCGTTTACCTTCGTGAGGATCAAGTACGATTCGGCGGGCTATCGCCGTGGAGGGGGGTGGGCGACGGACTTTCGAGATAGCGAGTTGAATTTCAGTTTGAGGCTTCAGCAGTTGACGACCCTCAAGGTGAATCCAGAGCCGATTGTTTTGGAATTGAGCGATCCGAAGCTTTTCGAATATCCCTTCATCTACATCATCGAACCGGGGGATTTGAGGTTTCATGAGCCGGAGGTATCGGCGTTGCGCAAGTACCTCGATAACGGTGGATTTTTGATGGTCGATGATTTTTGGGGCGACAAGGAGTACGAAAATTTCTACCGAGAGCTCAAACGGGTGTTTCCCAACAGAGAACCACAAGAAGTCCCGCTGGAGCATGAGATTTTCCACTGCGTCTACGATTTGAAGGAAAAACCACAGCTACCGTCGATCCATTCGGCTTGGAATGGCAGACAAAGTGGAGTGATCTGGGAGCCGCGTGATGGATCCGACACGAGCATCCCACATTACCAAGCGATCTTCGACGATCAAGGCAGGATCATGGTCTTTATCTGCCACAACACGGATCTCGGGGATGGTTGGGAACGTGAAGGGGAGGATCCCTGGTATTTCGAGGAGTTTTCTGTGAAGAAGGCTTATCCTATGGGCATCAATATTGTTACTTATGCGATGACGCATTGAAAGAGTGAGGTTGCGTTGAATACTGCATCGAGGGGTGATGGATCGAACGAAGAGTCGGCAAACGAATCCCCTAGCGGATCATCGGATGCTGCGTTGTTCGACCAGATCCAGAAAGGGCGCGTCCTGCTCGAGCGGGAGCTTGAGAAAACCATCGTCGGTCAAAAGGAGGTCATCGAGCAACTCTTGATCTGTCTGTTTTCCGGAACACATTGCTTGATCACCGGCGCTCCAGGGCTTGCTAAAACCCTACTTGTGCGCAGCGTAGCTCAAGCATTCCACTTGGACTTTAGCCGAGTCCAATTCACTCCGGATCTGATGCCCGCAGACATCACCGGCACAGAAATTCTCACGGACAATCAAGGGCACCGTGAGCTACGCTTTGTCCCTGGGCCAGTCTTTGCCAACGTAATCCTCGCCGACGAAATCAATCGCACGCCCCCCAAAACCCAGTCGGCATTGCTCGAAGCCATGCAAGAGCACCAGGTGACGGCGGCTGGAAAGAGATACGGCTTGCCCAAACCTTTTTTCGTTCTAGCGACTCAAAACCCGATCGAAATGGAAGGGACTTATCCGCTCCCAGAGGCACAGCTCGATCGATTCATGTTCAATGTGCTGATCGATTATCTCCCTTTTGAAGACGAGTTAAAGGTTGTACTCGACACGACGAGTCGGACGGCCGAACCGATCGAAGCGCTCTTTGACGCCATGGATATCTTGCAATTCCAAGCCTTGGTGCGGAAGGTTCCAGTTGCGCAGGACGTTGCTCGTTATGCCGTGCGGCTCGTGTCTGCCACAAGACCAAACCAGCCGAACACCCCGCAGTGGGTCAACGACTCCATTACCTGGGGAGCGGGTCTTCGGGCTGCACAAATGTTGGTTTTGGGAGCCAAAGCACGAGCAATTCTCCATGGCAAAACCCATGGGAGATTTGAGGACATCCGCAGCTTGGCCCCCCCTGTTCTTCGGCATCGCTTGCTGTTGTCTTACAAAGCTGAGGCACAGGGAATGACCGTCGAGGACGCCATTGAAAAACTGCTCAACGAAATTCCTTGCGAGTCTTAGGGGTTAAATCCATTGGCACTGGAAAACAGAACCGATTCGCAAACGAACCAAGCATCCGCGTGGATTGATTTAAAGACGCTCATGGCAGTTCGCAATTTGCAGTGGCGAGCCCAAAAGGTTGTCGACGGATTCCAGACCGGTTTGCACCGGAGTCCCAAGCACGGTTTTTCGGTCGAATTCAGCGAGTACCGACCTTATTCTCTCGGCGATGATCCAAAAACGATCGATTGGAAACTCTATGCTCGTTCCGATCGATACTACCAGAAACGCTTTGAGGATGAAACAAATCGTCGATGCTATCTGGTGATCGATCAGAGCAAGTCGATGCAGTACGGTTCGATCGATTACACCAAGTACGAATACGCTCGTACGCTGATCGCTACGCTAGGACTTTTTGTGCTTCGGCAACGCGATGCTGTCGGCGCTGTTACTTTTGATCAACGTGTTACTGATTGGCTTACGGCGAGATTCCGGACGGGCCAATTTCAACGCATCCTTTCGATGCTCTCGAAACCTTGTGCCGGCCAAGCCACGGATTTGATCGCACCCCTCGAACAGATCGCCCAGTTGGTGCAGCATCGAAGCCTCATTGTCATCGTATCGGACCTGATGGTTTGGCCTGATGCGTTAAAAGCTCCTTTGGCATTCCTGCGGGCTCGGCGGCACGAAGTGGTCTTGCTACGGGTTTTGGATCCCATGGAATTGAGGTTTCATCACGAGAAACCCGTTTTGGTACGCGATGTTGAATCCGGAGAAGAACGTTTTGTCGATCCAGTGGAAGTGGCGGATAGTTACCAACGAAACTTCCAAAAACACCGCTCAGAATTGTCCGACATCCTCACACCCCTTGGGATTCCCTGTGTCGATTTCCAAACGACCGACCCCATGGAACTGGTTCTGAGCAACTTCCTTTCGATGCGAGAGGCTGTCGGATCTCTATGAGCTTTTTAACTCCGTTGTATCTGCTCGCAGGCTTGGCTGTGCTGGCTCCGATTCTTGCTCACCTGGTCAGAAAACGCCCCAGGGACGTGATCGATTTTAGTTCGATCCTCTTCCTGGAACCCTCGGCTCGACGTCTGACGAGCCGAAGCCGAATCGAACATTGGCTTCTCTTGTTTTTGCGATCGCTCATACTCCTGGCTCTAGCCTTCGCCTTTGCAAGACCGTATCTGAAGAACTTGGTTCAACAAACCGCTTCGCTCGACCCAGGCAAAGACCGAGTTCTACTGATCGATGCGAGCGCAAGCATGAGACGCCCAGGTGTTTGGGAACAAGCGATCTCCAAATCCAAAGAGTACCTCTCCCAAAGTGGTCAAGCCGACTCCTTGGCCGTCTATCTGCTGACCGATCGGCTCGAACCCATTGTTTCTATTGAGCAAGCTCGACAAGCTCCTGGCCAGAGCCAAACCTTGGCGATTCAGGCACTCGATGCACTGTCTCCAACGTGGTTTGCATCGGACATCGGAAAGGGGCTTCTCCAGGCTTTAGAGCTACTTGAGGAGGAATCGCTAGAAACCGAGCAAGGGCCATTGGTTCGTTCTGCCCAGATCGCAATCGCATCGGATTTCCAACGAGGAAACTCGCTGGAAAGTCTCGGATCGATCCAGTGGCCATCGGATATCCCTGTGATCCCATTGGTTTGCAAACCCAAGTCCCCCGGGAACGCATCGCTGACCATCTTGTCCAACGCCGATCAGGCCGATCAGGCCGATCGAGATTCCACTGAAGACACCGTGCGGGTTGCGGTCCGCAATTCGATCGATGCACCGACCGATCGATTTCGATTGCAATGGCTCGACTCCAATGGCCTCGCATTCGATTCAACCAAAACCGAGGTGTATGTTCCGGCAGGAGAGCAGCAAATTATTTCGTTGACTCGTCCGCTTGAGCTGGATCCTTCGGTACCTTTAGTCCTGGAACTACAGGGCGACGAGCAACCCTTCGACAACCGAGAGTACCTCTACCGAGGTAAAAAGTCCTTGGCAAGAGCCCTTTGCATCGACTCTCGGATGCGTGAATCGAAGGATTCTCTTTGGTACTTCGCCACGAGGGTTCCCGTTTCACAACCACAACTTGAGGTCCAATGGGAGCAGAAAGACCCCAACGATTTGCTCCTCGAGGAAGGCCAAAGCCCACCCCGTTGGGTCGTCGCTTCCAGCGACTTGAGTCTACCCTGCGCCGAGCGCATCAAGCCATGGATCGAACAAGGCCTCCACGTACTGTGGGTCTTGGATCGGCCCCTTGAAACCCGAAACCCGCCAACGGCAGATCAGCAGCCTGCCGACGCGGCATTGATACTTAAGAGCTGGTTTGACGAGGATTCTCTAGCGATCTCTGAAGCCGAATCCAATCGATACTATTTGTTGCAAGAGATCGATATGAACCATCCGGTGTTCTCACCCTTTGCGGATCCCAAGTACAACAACTTCACCAAAATTCGATTCTGGCACCACCGCAATATCCAGGGGCTCAATCCAGAGTCTTGGCGTGTCCTCGCTAAGTTCGATGATGGCCAAGCAGCGTTGTTGCAGCGGCCCATTGGCAAAGGGATGGTCACGTTGCTCACAAGCGGATGGCAGCCGATCGAGAGCCAGTTGGCATTGTCCAGTAAGTTCGTTCCGATCCTCAATTCGCTCTTCGAACTTGGAAGCCCAAGGCCAGAACAAGACGATTACCACTGCGGCGATGCCATTCCCAATTCTCTGATTCAGCAGGGATGGAAATCCACCAATCATCGTTTCGATGCGCCAGGCATCTACAGCCTCGACGCTTCTCGGAAAACGGCCAGCGTCGCTCCGATCGAAAGCGCTGTTCTCATCAAGGAACCAACCGATGCGATCGCTGTAAACTTACCTAGAAGCGAATGTCTCACCGATCCGATCGAGCTTGAGGAGTTCTCGCGTTTCGGCATCCCAATCGACACACGAAATATCGCGCAGATCGATCAGGAGCGGACTTCTCGGGCCAATCCCTTGGCGGAGCAATTGGAAGCTAGTCAACGCGGTTGGTGGTGGATGTTGTTGTTTGTTCTATTATTCGCCGGATTCGAATCTGTACTAACCGCGCTGGGGTCGCGCAGCCGAACCATACCATCGACAAGCGGCTGAGGAGTTCATCATGCATTCAGAAATTCGAAACAAACTCGAACAAATTGCCAAGAGATTCCGCAGTCAGGTGCTAGCTTGGTTGTTGATCGCCTATTGGGTTGTTTTCTTGGCGTTGCTATTGGGCCGACTGACTCAGACCGGCAATGCCACCGCAGAATCTTTTTCGTGGGGCCTTCTTGTCGCTACGGCGATCGCTGGCTATGCCCTTTTCTTTTTTTGGACCCGCTTCGGATACCGCAATCTTGACTCGGTGGCCCAAAGGATCGAAAGACGGTTTCCGGATATCGACCAAAAACTGCTGACAGCGATCGAGCCGATCAAACCCGATGAATCGGAATTCCTTCGTTCGAAATTGATCGAAGAGACGATTGTGCACGCCCAATCGCAGCACTGGGAAACGGTCGTTCCTAAATGGAAACTCGGGACACTTTGGAGCTTGCAATGGATGCTGCTCGGCGCGACGCTCACCACTTCTTGGATGCTGTACACGAAAACTACGAGCTTGCGAAATTTGTCGGCTCCCTCAGAGATTCGTGGGTTCGAATGGATTGTCGAACCGGGAAACACTCAGATAGAAAAAGGTTCTGATCTACTCGTCAGCGTCCGTTTTTCCGACGACTTTTCCGATGATCTTCTGCTCATCGCCCAGAGCCCCAGCGGGGAATCTCAAAGCGTCAGTATGCAACGAAGCTTACGCGATCCGATCGCCAGTGCGACGATTCGAAAGATCAAAGAACCACTCCGTTATCGAATCGAAAGCAACTCCAAAAATAGCGAGCGATTTGAAGTCGGAGTCTTCGAGCATCCCGCAGTACTCCAAAGCGATGCTTCGATCCAATCACCGGCCTATGCGCAGCAGCAGGACAAGACGATCTCCAATACTCGTCGCGTCTCGATCGTCGACGGTGCGCAAATCCGATGGAGCCTTAAGCTCAACAAGCCGGTGATTTCGGCCGAGTGGATCGACGAAAACGGACAGAGCACGCTTCTGGAAGAGAATCCGCAAAACCCCATGGAGCTCACGATCCGTAATGCGCCAAAAGAATCGATGCGTTATCGGCTGAAACTAACCGACTCCGAGGGGAGATCCGAGAAAACCGCCGAGGAGTTCGTCGTTAAAATCATTCCCAATCGTGCGCCAGATCTCAAGCTGATTTCTGCGGTCGATCAGCGCGTCTCGGCAATCCAGGAAATGATCGTCGGAGCCCGAGTGCAGGACGATTTCGGGATCCATCGAACTGGAATCCGGGTTTCGGTCGGGGATAGCGAACCGTCGGACATTGAGCTCAGCTCCCCTGGTGAATCGCCGAAGAAAAAAACTGAATTGCAGCATCTGATCGATCTTGAGTCTCTCCAAGCCAAAGCAGATCAGTTGGTCACCTACCATTTCTGGACCGAAGACTTGGATCGCGATGGGCAACCAAGGCGGATAGAAAGCGAGATGTACTTTGCAGAGGTCCGTCCCTTCGAGGAGATCTTCCGGGAAACAGACGCCTCGGCCACCCAACAACGTCAAGAGCAGCAACAACAGCAAGGCTCCGAATCGGCGCAACAAGCCGAGGAATTGGCAGAGCTTCAAAAGAAAATCCTCTCGGCGACCTGGAATTTACTACGAACCAACCCTAAACCCAATCCGGATGCCTCCCAGAGCATCCAAGAACAACTGCCGATTCTTCTGGAATCACAAAATCAAGCCCTCGAGCAAACCGAGGCTCTCAAGGAGCAATTGCAAGCGCCGAATGCAGCCCAGGATTTGCTCAAAGTTCAATCGAGCATGCGCGAGGCGATCGCCGAATTGAACCAAACCGGGTCGGATACTCCATCTGTCGCTCTACGTGGGGCGATCAAGCAGATGCGAGGAGCTTACGAAGGCCTACTCCGCTTGCGAGCCCGCGAGCATGAAGTCTCGCAAAGTCAACAGCAGCAATCCTCGAGCCAAAGGTCTCAATCCGCCTCAGAGCGGAATCGACAGGAGCAAATCCAGCAATTGCAACTCGAACAGGATCCGAGCCGCTACGAGGAGGAATCGCAACCCATGACCGAAGAGGAAAACTCTGAGCGAGAGATGCGCCAGGTGATGAATCGCCTCGATGAGTTGGCACGTCGGCAAGAGGACCTCAACGAGCAAGTTCGTGAATTGGATCTAGCACTGCAATCGGCCAAAGACGAACAGGAAAAGAAGGAGCTTCAAGACCGTCTAGAACAATTGCGAGAAGATCAACAGGAACTCGTACAGGATGCAGATGAATTACTCGAACGGATGAACGAGCCTGAGTCGAGAAATGCAATGGAAGAATCACGACGAGAGATCGAGAACGCTCGCGAACAAATGCAGCAATCCGAGCGGCAATTGCAAGAGGCCAATCCCTCAGCAGCGTTGAACTCCGGAACACGCGCAGAGCAATCCGTCGAGCAGACACGCGAGCAACTCCGAGGGCAAAGCTCCGAGTCCCTTCAAAGGGATGTCCAGCAGTTGATCGAGCAAGCCCAGAAGGTTGCAAACAATCAATCCGAATTGGAACGCCAACTGCGGGAACAAGCGAATCTGCCTGCGAGGGATCCAGAATCCAAAACGAACGGGCCGGATCGCAGTGAGTCAACAACCGATCAGCCAGAGGCCAACAGCCCGAGGCGCGAGTCATTGCTTCGCAGCGATGCGGAATTGAATCAAGAAGGAAACGTTCCAGAAAGAAAACTCGAGGATTGGAAGGAACAGAAACAGCAGTACCTTGATTTATTGAATCGCATCAAGGATACGGTCGAACAGGCCGAAGGGAGCGAACCGCTCCTGGCCGAGCAGTTGTACGAGACCTATAGGGATGCGAGTCGTTCGCCGACCGAACAACGCCTTGATCGGATCCCGATGATGATCGAGCGGGGGATGGAGCAACCGGCAGTCGAGGAATCCGGTGAGGCTTCCAAAGAGCTCCAGGGCCTCAGGGAGCGTATTGAGAACTCCACCCAAAGTGTTCTGGGATCCGAGGAGGAGTCGTTGCGTCGAGCGATCCAAGAAATCGATCAGGCAAATCGAGCGATCGAAAGCGAGATCGAGCAGCGTTTGGGACAAGACAGTTCGCAGGACGCCAAGGCGATGAAGCCCAGCGAAGGCCAACCCAGCGAA
>Ga0315904_10001692_pt1 | contig 34989 bp, 51 predicted proteins | sample LakEriMetagenome_6_FD_203529 | JGI IMG/M metagenome (GOLD analysis project Ga0315904, IMG submission 203529) | Freshwater fungal communities from buoy surface, Lake Erie, Ohio, United States - Buoy 12 MA120 | ecosystem: Environmental > Aquatic > Freshwater > Lake | place: USA: Lake Erie, Ohio...
TCTATATCAAAATACAGTCGCTTCCGTTTCGTTATTAGCATAGTTAGAATTTAACAAACTGCCATCTTATGAATTTAAGAATCGGTTTGCGTAGTATGTAGATAGAGAATATCAGTATTAACCAAAACAAATTCCACCATCTTTGCTTTGCGAGTTTCTCGTACTTTAATCGGCTTTCTTCCGATTTCACCAATCTTTTTTCGAGAAGTAATACTCTCGCACCATCCACCACCACGTTCGTAATCGTATCACGAATAGTGATAGTTCGAGTAATAACTTTTTTCGGGAGGGTAACATATTGGGTATCTTTTAGAGTTTTGACATCGATAACAGTATCTGTCTCGTAGGTTGTATCGTGTACGATAGTCGTGTCGCTTTTCGTAATTATCGTAGTATCGTTAGCACAATAACCAGAAGCTACAACTACTTCCGCTACTTGCTCAAACTTCTTCTTATCCTTTAGAACCTGCTTAACAGGATTACAAGCCATTAGCAATACCGCTAATAGGATCAATACATACGCAAGTAAAAGAGTATAGATAGGTTTCATATTACTTTAATTCGAAGTGCATCCCATCCTTCCGCTTCCAAACTCCACCCCATTCGAAGCCGTTATCGGTAAAGCATTTAACGAAGCCTTGAGAGAGTTTAGGCTCTTGACCTAAACCATTTTCAAAAGCATTCACATCTACTGCAACTCCCCAACTATGCAGACTCATAGAACTCAAGCCTCGCTTCTTGCGGATGTTAAAGCAACCATCCCACGTCTTTAATTCCTTAACGTGACCTGTGCTTATCAAAGCTTGAAAAGCCTTCTTCAGAGGCTCGACTAAATCTTTGTTACAATAAATCCGTTTCGGGATTACACCGATTTCTAACTCAGTAGGTACATCCCACAAAGTCATATTAGGATTACTCGGAGATGGCTCTCCGTATTTCTTAAGTGCCTGGCTCGATGTCATCGGAAAAGAAGTTTGATATGAATTTACCAATCACCGCTATTCCCATAATAATCGTTCCCATAACAGGATGTCCATTCAGTACTACGATACCTGCTCCAAATGTACCGGCAGCAGCCAACGAATCACCGAAGATTCTCATCCGTTTAGGAGTAGGCTCGAAGTAGGACTTCCAAGAAAATTTCATTCCCTGTCTTTTTTATTCTGTAATTCGATAGCGAGATTATTGATAGCCTTCTCGATTTTGTCAAGCTTCTGCATCATATAATCATCCTCCTTTTCAATCATCTCTACTCTGATCTCTAACTCTTTAATCTTTAGAGTTATTTTAGTGTAGATAGTAATCAGTCCTATTAAGATAGCAACTGCTTGACCAACGAGAAAAACAACTACTTCGTTCATTTTTTAGAGTCTATGAGTTCAAATAATTGCGGATAGAATTCGTCAGTCTCGATTGATTCCAAAGATTCCAGAGTCAAGTCAGAACCCCACAGAGTAGATACGTTGATATCCTTCTCAGCGGTTAATAAGTCTAAATGCTCTTGATTGAACGGCTCGATTTTGTCCGCAGGTACGATTACATTCTCGCCATCCTTTTCGGTGTACTTTTCGAATAGTTCCTTCTTAGCCTCTTCGTAGAGTTTTACCTCTTCCGATACGACCTTATTCAATCGTTGCAGATAGACCTTATTTTTAAGGCTCATCTTTTGCTTCAGAATACCGAGGCTGATTACCTCGTCTCCATCTTTTGTTTGCTTTGTGACTCCGTTCAGTTCGTAGTAAAGATTGATGATTTCGTGTAGTTTCATTTTTAGGTATTTTTAGTAAATAGAAAAACTTAGATAATTGTCAGGCTCAACTGACCTGCACCCCAAGAATAAGCCCAATCGTTAGAGCCATCCCAAGAATCGTAATCAGCAGACAGAGTCAGGTTACCTTGAGCGACTTGCTCAGTAGTTTCGTTACCTTCTTGATCTACGTTTACTGCCAAGAGTTCGTAGTAGAAAGTAGCGGAATCTTCAAGGTTATCGAAGATAGAGTTCATATTGAACTTGGTAGCAGATTTTACTTGTCCGTTCTGCCATACGTTTACTGCTTGAATTGTTTTCATTTTTATTTATTTAAGAGTTAGTGTACTGCGACCCAATTAGTGCCATCGTATACGTTTAGTTTGTTGTTAGTAGTATCGTAAACCATAAGACCAGAAGCAGGAGTTCCGATAGCAACCATCTGAGCATTGGTCATCCGAGGAGGTAACATTCCCTTCGTAGTAGAATCAGCCTGAAGGATTGCGGATGCGTTAGGGGAAGTCGTGCCAATGCCTAATGTTCCACCAAGATAGTTGGTAGCCGTTCCCGAACCGTATAGTCCAAATCCTGTATTGTTTGACCATTGAATACTTCGCCAATCAGCAGCAGCAGTTAAAATAGGATTGACATTTATTCCAATCGTTATGCCATTCGCACCTCCTGTTTGATTAATTGTTGGTCTAACTAAAAGCATTGTCGCTCCTGCCGAACCTGATGTAGGTGCAAATGAAGTCCCTATTCTTGGAATCTCTACAACATCACCACCAGTAGTTGGGAAAGGTGCAGTATTAATTTTCATTAAACCATTTCCACCTGTATTCAAAAAAGTATAGTTTGTTATCGCACTACCTACGTTGAACTCAGCACCTGTTGAAACACTCGCAAAGTATGCGTTTCGATTTGCCGTAGTTTGGTTTACTTGAAGCATTCCGTAATTGCTTCCTGTGATATTCAAAGTAGCATTTGCTGCATCGTTTGAAATAGACATCATTGTCGAAGGTGTGCTATTCCTTACGGAAAAAGCAGTTGTCGCTGATGTATTCCCACTTCCCGTTACAATAGCATTTCCCGTTACCTGAAGTTTCTGCCCTCCATCTACCGTGCTTCCCAAAAGTAGATTGCCATTCATATAGTTGGCTGCAGTTCCGTTCATATAGAGATTCCAACGACCTGTGGCACTTGGGATGTCTCCATAAAATCCGTAGTTGTTGGTTCCATTAGTAAGGGAAGATGCAGCAACAAAACCATACTCATTTGTTATTGTTGAAGATGCACCTTTTGCATCAGGTGCTGCAATAAAATGTCTGAGATTTGTAAGTGTAAATGTTGCGTTTTGAGTAGTTGATGTGCTAGCAAAAATACTTGCAGTGTTTGTAACGGTTGATGTAATTGGCGATTCACTTATGATTGAGTTGACACTTGTTGCACCTGTTATTGTTTTAGCAATTCTTATATTTGAATTGTTCAAACTTATCGTCCCAATTCCTAAACTACCCGCAAGATAGTTGTTAGCAGTTCCCGTACCATACAATCCCCATCCGCTATTGTTACTCCATTCTATTGACCTCCAATCAGCAGCAGCAGTTAAAGTAGGATTGACATACAAGCCTCGTGTGATACCATTAGCACCGCCTGTTTGGTTGATGGCTCCGGCTAATGCAACTTGATTAAATATCCCTGTTCCGCTTGTTGGCGAAAATCCTAATGTTTGTAAAATTCCCCCGCTTGTACCTGATGTATTTACTTTGCCGCTATAAACGTGTCTAAAATAAAAATTATATGATGCTACACCATAGTTTGTTTGTGATGCGTTAAATGATAAAGAACCACCGCTAACATCATAAGCACCAGTTGCCGTTGAATATATCTCAGGATAATCAGTTCCAAATGCCAACTGAGTAACAAAAACCCTATTATCATTTCTTACTCTCAACACACTTGTTCCATCACTATTCTGAACAGTCAAAGCAGTTGTTCCACTTGTGTTGCCACTTCCCTTGAATAAAACATCTCCTGTGACTTGAAGACGCTGACCGCCATCGGTGGTTCCTCCGAAATGGTAGTTACCTCCTGTATTGAAATAGGAAATACTTCCACTCATTGACAACACCACTTTGGTGTTAAATGAATTATCTTGAAATTGAAATGCTGAAGCAAAACCTCTTAGCCTTGTTGATGCCATTTGAATAAATCCGCTATTCAAAATAGTAATTGCATCATTGCTATTCCCATTGTCAAAACCCGAAGAACCTACGTTATGTAATCTATAACTCGGTGCATTAGTCCCAATTCCCAACCTACCATTGGTATTATCCCAAAACAAATTATTGCTTCCCGATTGACTGCTTGTTCCTGTCCAATAGGCTACCTGACCAGAGGTGCCAGAGCCTCCTACCTTAGAATTAAACGTAGACCAATCCGCAGAACTTAAAGCACCACGATTAACCGCAGAAGCAGTAGGTAGATTGAAAGTATGCGTAGAAGTAGTAGAAGTAATAGAGAAATCTGTTCCGCTTGATCCTGTGGCGAAGGTCTGACTAAGAGCCGTTAATCCGTTAAGAGAAGTTATTCCGTTATCAGTTAAAGTAGCATTAACCCAAGCCGTTCCGTTGTATTGCAAAACCTGATTACTCGAAGGACTCGTTAAAGTGACATCTCCTAACTGAGTCAAAGTATAATCTCCTTCAGTAGCTACTACCGCACCTGTTCTGCCAAAAACAGAAGTAACAGGTACAGAGATAGATTGATTCACCCAATTCGTTCCATCGTAAACTAAAGCCTGACCATTGGTAGGACTTGTAATTACCACACCATTCAAATCGCCAATCGAAGTAGAACTATCGATTAACGTATTCAAAGCAGCAAGAGTAGCCTTGAAAGAATAGCCGGTACTTGGGTCTCCTACAATCATTAAGTCTGTCAGACTCGGAGTCCTCGGACTTAGTTCGTTTATTTTTCTATTCGCCATTATTATTAAAATTGATAAGTTGAAGGAACGACACACCTATTCGCCAAGAATGGTAAATCTAAAGTAATGTCAGCACGAACACCTGCCAACAAATCGGGAGTATCCTCAGTAAAGAAATTCAGAGTAGCACTCAAACCCTCATCGAACTCAAAACTCTGTGAACGCAACTGAGCAATAATATCCTGACACACCTCTAACATATCACTAAGAACCTCCGTTTCGTTAGTCTCTTCGTGAAGCATTCTATCGAAGAAATACAAAGAGAAATTTAGCACTAAGCTTCTTTCTGCAATGTTACCGCCTGTTAAATCAAAGTACAAAGAAGGATAGACATTATCACTTCCCCGACTTAGGTAGTCCGCTAAATCTCCGAAGTATACGCTCTTTATCTGTTGGTGTGCGTTCGCGAGATTCGTTATTGTCTGCACGATATTGTTGAGTGTCATACTTCTCTAAATAGATTTTAAGCTTCTTTTGATTTTTTAGCGAGTACGTTTTATTTGCCACAGCATCTGTTTAGGTTACCTTGATACTTTTCTTCAAATGTTTTACCTGCACAACAATCATCATCACCTAACCAAATAGAAGTCGTATAGGCTTCGTTATCGGGAATAATCGTATCAACCCCTTGACCTGGATTGTTGTACTCAGGGAACAGATTCTGTCCGCTCTTCTCCATCAGATATTTAACCAATCTCTGCTTATAGAACTCAGCACGACTCTTATATCTGTCGGCTACATCTATCATATCAGAAGCTGATGGATTCTCTTGCCCTTCTCCGCTCTTGCGAATCAATCCTTTGTTATAAAACTGATAGGACAAACCCATAGGTAGTTCTGAAATAACATAATAAACAAGACAAGGAGTAATGTAAGTATCAAGAAGAGCCGACTCATCATTGGTCAAATCTTGATTCATTATACCATCTTGCAGCCTATCGTACAAAGCAGAACCGAGAGCAGGAAGGATAAACATATCCTGAGCCGTTAGAATCTCAGGATTGATTAGCTTATCATCTACGTTATTATGAAGACCTGTTCTGTCTTTAATTGTCTGTACTGATATGAAAAGTATATTCCTACTCATCTCACTTATTTTTACGGATTACAACCTTTGAAGTCCATTGATGTCTGCAAGAAGGAGAGTTAACTCCATCTCCCATATTCCACCATCCACCGCCTCTATCGAATACTGAGTATCCTAATCTGCGAGAAATAGACTCGATATCCGCACGAGTATACAACCTATCCAACTGCATCAGCTTCGCACAGAAAGGACGAGAAGGATGGGCAGGAGTATTCCTTTCGGTAGTCGGTACGATTGATTTCCACTCGTAAGAATAGCGAACTAAAAAGGTAGTCTTTACCGGCTTATCTATGATTTCAGCGAGAGGCTTTGTAAGTTTAGGGATACCTGCATCGCTTACCTTAATAACATCCAACTCTTTCAGCTTATTAATCCGCTCTGTAATTACCGCTACATCCTCCTTAACCGCTTTAGCAATATCCTCGTAGTTGATTCCTTTGTTCTTAGCAATCACATCCAAGATTTTCTTATCTAACGTATCATCGATTACCTCATCTCGGAACTTCAATTCTTGCTCTTCCAAATCACCGCTGAACACTTGGCGAGTAGCGAGAGCCTTGTAGTTTTGAGTAGATTCTCCGTATTCGCTGAATACTTGCAGAACCGCATCCATATCGTTACTAAACTCATCAGCACCCAACCAAGTAGCCAACTCTTCCTCTCCTAATCCGTAAGCACTCTTCAGCATCTGCGAAGCCTGCTCACGAGTTATCTTCCCTTTGTTATATTCTCGAATAATCCGTTGAAAGTTCTGCCACTCTCTACCCTTCATTCCCTTCAGATGCTCGTTAACCATAGCCTGAGTAGCCTCAGGAGCGATTACAGAGCCTTCTGCTGGCTTATTTTCGTACTGAGTCATATCTACCCCAATCTTCTCCAAAATCCATTCTTTGGGTGCAAATTGGCTGATAATAGCTTCGCTGAATTCGTAGCTAATAGGCTCTACGGGCTTGATGTAAAGTTCAGAAGTTACTCCACGTTGCTTTGCCAACTGATTGAAGATACTCTCTACAAATTGCTGCTTATCGTTTACGTATGTATTCTTAAACACCTCGTAAGAATCGCGAATCTGAGAGCGAGAACCCAATGAGCCAGGAGTAGAGATACCAAACAAATCAGGAGAGGTAATTTGATGACCTGCAAAAATGTTCTGCTGAATCATCTCATCAACTCTACCGAAATCCTCCTTAGTCAAATCAGAAGCACCTAAATCCTCTACCACAGGCTTACGAGCAGCATCTTGAACAAATGACAAAATAAACTTCTTGCCATCTGAACCGCTAAATCTCTCAGTAAACCTACGTTCAATATTCCGCTTCTCATCGGGTGAAGGCTCACCATTGGGAAGAGTAATAAGTTTACTCGCAGAAAACCCTGTTTGTGCGTTACCCAAAACGTGCTTACTTACCTCGATGTCGCTCTCGATATAGTTAATCGCACCGATATAACCGGGCAGAGAATAGGTATCCAAGCCGGGACGATACTCCTTAATGTACAGAATCTGCTTACCGACTCTGTTCTGAGTATTGTAAGCAGGGATAATCTTAGGCTCTTCCTTACGATCTGTCCAATCATTCTTATACCAAAACTGCGTATTATCTTTATTAGAGCGAATCTTAGTATAGTCCAAATGGCATACCTCAGTAAGTAAACCGCCTACCTTAGACCAAATAACTTCGAGATAAGCACCACCGAAGACCTCGATGTCGATACTAACTTTACGAGTCAAATCAGCCAAACTCTCGTAAGCATTCGGACTCTTAATGAATAACTCAGCATTCGGATCAACCTCCTTAGAAGCCCATCCGTTTCCTGTAATGTAGTTTACCTTACCACGTACAATCGCATTGTGCTTTGCACTCTTATTGTACATAGAAAGCAAGTAGGTAGGATAGTCGTTCTTATCACCGAACTCTATATACCCTACACCCCTTCTCTCACGATACTCAGGCTGCTTCGCTTCTGCGAATTTCAATATAACTATGTTATCCATCATAAAACTATAAATTCATTATCAGGATTATTCGAAATAAACGAGTTATCAGGTGCATCAGGAACGATAACAGTATTATCGGGATTGTTAACGAGATAACCGCTAAACTCCTCATCGCTAACTTCAAGAGCAGACTGAACCTGCGTTTCATAATCTTCGCTATATACATTCACCTCCAAGAGATTACCAGAATCCAACAAACGCATAATACCCCTTTCTAAAAGAGTAGTAGCTAACGCAGGATCAAGATTCGTAGTGGAAGCCTGTTCGTAAATTTTGTACTCCCAATCTCCTTCGGGTGAACTACCAAAATTTGTATTAACTACAATATCGAATTCGTTGTATCTGTCCTTATGAGGAGACAAATCCGCAGCATTTAATACCACGAACTTGACCTCTTGATTAGTACCACGACTCTTAAACCAAAACAAATAATTGGGATTCGTGAGAGTCTGCTTCTCAGTCAACGTAAGCACAATCGTAGAAGTCGAACTCTTAGTGAAGTGAATCATACCTATAAATAGAAAAAGTTTGATTTTTTCCCAAAAAGAAAAAACCGCCCCCGAAGGGACGGCTTCTCTACCTACCTATAACGAGCCACGAAAGCTTAGGAAGTAAGACCTGCGATGATACCACTTGTAACCTCAGGAGCGAGTTCTTTCTCGCCACCTGTGAAAGTCAAAGTATAACCGCTACGATCTCCTTGAGCAGTACCGGTAGCAGCAGTACCACCTGTAATGTCCAAACCTTGATAGCGACCAACGAGCCAATACTTATCGTTAGCATCTTGAACTACCGCCATCAAAGTGTTCTTTGCGAGAAGCAGAATCTCATTACGAGTATTCGCTTGGAGTTTGTTAAGCACGATGCTCATCTCTTGAGCATAGAATACAGTTCCGTTTTCTACGGAAGCAGTAATCGTCTCAGTCAAAGCACCTGTGTTCTTAACCAACTCATATTTGTAGAATACCTTCCCTGCACCTTTAGTAATCGCAGAAACGATACCAGAAGCCTCTGTAACTGAACTCACATTTGCGTGAGCAATCAGCCATACTGCTTTGATACCACCGAGCGACTCCTTACAATCGAGAGTGTATCCTTGAGTTAATGCACAAGCCATTTGTTATTAATTGAGTTAGTTAAAAAAATGGGGGAGAGTTACCTCCCCCTTATGATTAGATGATGAAAGAAGCAACCTCATCCAAGAATGCGACATTCACACCCATCTTGAATTCAGATACGAAGCGAACTTCGTCAGCCTCTTTAGCATAAAACAACTCGAAACGCTCTTCCTCATTCAGCAAGTCAGTTCCAAGGAACATATTGCTCAAGCGAGAAGCATACAGTTTAGTGATATTGTTCAAGCCAGGAGTAGCTACAACCTTCACAGAAGTACCGGGCAGGAAGAACTCGCTATCAGCCTTACCATCGAAGGTATAAGCGAACAGGTTTGAATTCTTCAGAGCGATAGTGTACAGACGGAAAACATCCTGACTCATAAAGATGGTCATATCGTCAGCAGCTACAACAGTAGCAGGGATTGCACGATACAGAGCATCTACGATAGCTACCACGTTAGAAGAAGTGATAGAAGTAGCAGGAGTTCCGTAGTAAGTTGAGTTATTAGCTTCAATCGCAGAAGTACCAATCAGCTTAACCAAACCATCAAACTTATTCAGGTTTACGTTAACTGAAGTAGTATCACCTTGCCACAAAGCAGTCTCAAGTTGAGCAGCGATACGAGCAGCCTTCTTGTCGGTATACTCAGCAGCGAAAGCGATAGTATCGTAACGGCTTCCTTCAGGAAGAGCCTTTTGCAGATACTTAGCTTCGAGAGCTTTAGGACACAGAGACTCATTAACCTTTACTTTACCGATTGTAACGGTACGTTGAGTGAAGGTCGTAGAACCAGACGCGTTGAATCCGCAAGTACCACCTGCTTGGAAGATAGCATCGGTATCCATAATGTTGATCTTCTCGGAAGATTTAACTCCAACCATTACGTTACCTTGAGCCTTAATCAGAGAAGCGGTTTTTGCACCGAGTACGGAACTCGTTACCAAGAGGGCTTCATTCTCTTTGGTATAGTTTGCAAGTGCTGAAACGTCAAATGCCATTGTTATTGATTTTTAATTTTTAAGATTTAGTTACGAGCATATTTAGCAAGAAATGTGCTAATCTTAGAGTCACGACTTGGCACAGCCTTGTTGAAATTTTGTTTGTTGCTTTCTGTGGGATCAACAGAAGGAGTCTGAATCAATCCTACCACTACATCAGTAAGTTCAGAAATAGCCTTAGAGAATTTAGCTTCTACTTCAGCCATCTTCTCTTCGTCTTTTTTCTTACCACTTTTCAGATTCTCAAGTTCAGACTGCATCTCAGCAATCTTCTTTTTGAGTTCTTCTTCGATAGCAGGAACTACTTCCTCTACTTCTGGTTGCTTGATTTCTACAATAGTGGAGGCTTCATCAAGTACGATAACCATTCCATCAGCGAGTTCGTGTTCACCGGCAGGAGCAGGAGTAACATTCCCTGCATCGTCTACCAACATAACCTTACCGCCAACTTCAAGCTTATCAATCTTGACCTTCGCTCCACTCTTGAGTACATATTCTTTGTACTCGACTTCAGCAGGCTCGATAGTTACCTCTACTTCCTGTGCTTGGACAGGTTGCTGAGGCATCTCTGCGAACATCTGCTTAATCTGCAAGAGTGCTTCTAATGGGGTCATAAAATGATTTTAACCATAAATAGAAGCTAATCAACTAAGTGACCACATAAAAAAGGAGGAGTGTAGAAACACCCCTCCGTAACCAAATAAACTAAACAACTATGAGACTACAAAGATACCTGTTGCAGGATGTCAATTATCTGCTGCATCATCTTCTGTGGATTACTTATTTCCGCTCTGTTGTAATTGAATATACCCTCTACTGAGAATCCTTTAACCTTTCCTTCCTTTACGAGTTCCCATACACCATCGTTCTCTACTTTGAACGAACCAAACCAAGAGCCATCCTTGACATCCTCGTAACCTGCCATAGGTTTGATACCTCGCTTCTCATCTACTATCCAACTCTCGAACATAGTAACCCCATCGACTACACTTCCGTTATCGTGCATCAAGTTTACATTCGACTGATAGCCTTTCTTGAAATACTTCTGAGCAATCTTCTTAATGGTAGGTGCGGTGAATACAACGTAATATTCTCCGCTTGAGTCATACCGATAGATAGGAGTATCTGCCAACATCAAAGGTCCAGATATGATCCTTTCCTCTTCGTCTTGAATCTCGAAACTCATCTTCTCAGATTGGCGAATCTTAGACTCCGCCCAACTCAAAGCTGACTTACCGCCCCAAGCATCGTACATCAACTGACCGCATCCATCTCCGTAGCCTTTAGATTTCTTGGCATTCTCTTCGTGTCTACTCAAAAATGAATACATCCGCTTGACAGTTTCTAACGAGATAGCCTCTCCGTTGGCTAACTGATTGGCTCGGAGTTTACCGACAGGAGTACCGCAAGACCCCCATCCGTTCTCTTCTGCCCATTTGAGAGCAGCCTTTGCGTTATTCTTTACTGATTCGGGATAGTCGCTATAAGAGTCAGCGAATGCTAAGAAACTCCGCTCGATAGCCGGTCTGTCTACAAGAGCCACGAAATCCACTTCTACGTTAGAGTCTTCGTCTTCGCTTATGTCGAGTCGATAAATTGGTAATTCTTTTTCCATATACTTAAATAGATTTTATCCTAATCTTGCAGCACGATTAATACGAGTGATTCGTTCTTGAGAGTTTGTTATGTCTGATTCTACAACATAAGCACGATTAGAAGCAGAGCCTAACCGATTGATAGTAGCTTGGTCAAGTTGTGTAACTGTATTCTGAATAGGAGCATTAGGAGTTAACGGAGCAGAACCTCCACCACCCGCAGCACCTGTATCCTGAGTACCTCCTACACTACCTCCTCCTCCACCTTTGAATTTAGATATAGATGATGCAGCAATAGATGCGATACTCGCAGCAGCACCAATCTTTAACCCTGCTATTTTAGTACCCATTACCGCAAGAGCCTTAACAAAAAGTGGGTTAGGTAGACCAGGTCCAACAAAAGCAGGAATAGCAAATGTATCAGCTTTAATCTTAGTAATCGATGCAGTAGTTGTTGTAATGATCCTACCTATTTCAATAGCCTTCTGTACTGCAAAAATTGCATTTGCTAATTTCTCATTTCTACCTGCTAATGCCAAAGCAAAATTAATACCTGCATCGAGAAGTGCATTCTTTTGATCTTGCAAATATCTCTCTGCTTCTAATTCAGCTTGTTGAAATTCTTCCCTTGTTTTTTTCCTTTCCTCAAGTTCTGCTAATTCTCTATTTCTTCTTATTTGCCTTGCTTCTACTTCCCTATCTTGTGCAGCCTTCCTTCTTTCTTCCTCTGCTTTATCTGCCGCATCTTGAGCTTCAAACTGAGCAAAAATAGCATCTAATTCAGCCTGTGCTGCTTCTTGTTTTAACTGAGCGACAGTTGCATCTCGCTTCTTTTGTTCTTCTGTTATTAGCTGAGTCTTTAACTGCTCAGATGCTTTAAGGGCATTGATCTCTATTTTACGATTCTCGAAGTCTATCTCAGCCTGTCGAATTGCTCGTTTATTCTGATCCTCAATAGCATTTAACTCAGCATCTTGACGCAGTTTCCTAAGTTGGTCTTCAGCCTCTTTATTAGCATTTATTCTTTCTTGTGCTACTGCTTTAGCCTTATCTGCTGCTTCTTTGTCTTTCTTATCCTTCTCCTTCTGAGCATCCTCGTTTACTTTCTTGATACGATTCTTCTCATCAATTTCTAAAGTAACAAGCTGAGTCTTTAACTCTCCGAACTTCTTAATCTCCTCTTGAGTTAATTCTCCCTTTTGTTTAGCAGCACTACGAAGAACATTTAATTCGTTATTTGCTATCTGTACTCGCTTACGATATATCTCATCCTCTTTGTTCCCGACAGAAGTAAGAATGGCTATTTCGTTATTGATCTTAGCATTCAGAAAGTCAGTATCCTTTGCGAGTTTCTTCTGAGCCTCTGCTGCTTTATCACTTGCTGATGTCCAATCTTGAATCTTACCAATTAGAGCCGTTAACCCTACAACGAGCAGTCCGATACCTGTCGCAGCGATGGCAGTTTTCAATACTCGAAAAGCTACCGAAGTTTGCACAGTCGCTACACCAAAAGCACGTTGAACCGCTACCGCAGTAGCAGTAGTGATATTGTTAGCACGTTGGAAAATAGTCGTCTGTTGAATAATAGCATTTAACCGCTGAAAGTCTTTAGCAGCATCAGCAATCGTACTCAATCCTTGAGATAAGGCGAGTGCAGACTGAACTTTTAATAGAGTCTTTTCTACATTCTCAGATTCTACTCCTACCAATCCTAACGCACCTTGTACGGCAGAGAATCCACCTGCAACTGCTGAGATAGCACCTGCAAAGGCTTGAAACTTCTTACCGGGATCGAATAGGTCTGATGTCTCTTTAGCTTCTTGAATAGTATCTTTTAAGGTAGCTACTCTTTTTGCTGCATTAATAGCCTCTTGAGAATACTCACCGAAATTCTGTTGAGCAGCTACGAGTTCGAAGTTTGCTTCCTTCAGAAGTTTCTTCATTTCTCCTATGGAAGAAACTACTTTTTCCTTACCATCTAATACGAGTTTGAAACCTACTACCTCTGCCATTATACGTATGTTTTTTCTATTACTTTAAGGAATTCGCATTTCGTGGTATCCTCGTTCATAGGGTTATAGTCGATTACTTTATTCAACCGCCATAGAGAGCCATCAATCCAGATAGGAGTAGAGAAATCAAGATTGTAGATATCCAAGTCAGTTAGCCTTACATTACAAGTCAGTAGCTTAGAATCTTTGTCAGTTATCTCCGCTACATACTCAGACCAATATCCATTATACAGATTAGCTGATGGGTAAGTACCTGAGAGAGTGAAGTAAATCTCGCGAGGTGCACCGAAGTTCAAATCGGCAGCAGGAGAATAAGGATCATCAAGATGTCCTGCATATCCGTAAGTAGTTAAAGAACCGAGGTTAGCCGTTCCGTTTTCTATCTTGTAACTGCTTCTTCCTGTAATCTTTTTAGCCTGTAAGATTCGTATAACACTATCCATCTTGTCTTCGGATTGTGCGTTCTGTGTATTACTAAGCTTCAGAATAACACTATGTACCTTATCGTTACTTGCGTGAAGTATCAAAGGAGTAGGAGCAAAGATTAATTCAGCAGTCTGTTTGTCGTTTGCAAACTCAAAACCTGTATCCTCGATGAAGTCTCCGTAATTCTCATTGTACTTCTCACGATAGTTCTGCCCATAGTAATCAGTATCGTTCTTGTACTTGTACTCGAAATACCTTCCGTTCAGTTCCGACATAGGCTTCAAGCGGAAAGGCTTTGACCTGTCTATCTTATTAGTCCAATCTAACAAAGTAGAGAAATCATAATAGTCGATATAAGGCTCAATTAAAAGATGCTTCTCTTTGTCTATGTCTTCGGTTACATAGAGATTGAACATCTTGACAATAGAGGAAAAGAAATCCTTTTGAAATACCCCTTTAGGGATTGTTTCGTTAATGTCGATAGTTTCTCCCAATGAATACGGAACTAATGAAGCTACCGAAGTATTGATTTCAATATCATTGTTAAAGAAATCTACTTGCATCGTAGCAGAGACAGTAGTCCAAATAAACCTGAATTCTAAAGTATCATTCGTTGCTAACGTGATATTGAATTCTAAAGTCTTATCAAAGTTAGCCCTACCAGAAGTTAAGAATAACTGAGACTGCAATACTCCGTTCTTATACCATCCTACATCTACAGAGCCTGTCTGTCCTGTACCTACCACCGAAGAACCTGCTAACGTAATCTTAGCGACTGCTGTTAATCCGGCTCCTGTGTACTGATACTGATAGCTACCTAAGTAAGTAAACTGCCCCAACTTAGAAGCTAAGTAACCTACACTCGTATTCCCTGAAGCAGTAGCAAAATTGTAAGATAGTAAATCATCATATCCTCTGAATTGCAGAGTCGTAGCAATACTGAGGTCTTTTTGATTGTTAGGAATAACTAACCGCTTGAATAGAGCCGTATTGAAGAACGAACTCTCCCACGTATACCCTGCACCCTCAATAATCTTTTTAACGTACTCACGAACAAATAAAGCAGGTCTGAAAGCCTTATACTGCCAATCGTGTTTACCTACACTCACTTGACCATAGTCAATAAGCGGACAGAAATAACCGCTACCATCTACACCATTCCAAGAGTTCGTGATATTGGTAAAAGTCCAAGCGAAGTTATACGCAGAGAAATCTAACTCTTCTATTTTCTTATTCCCCAAAGCAGAAACAAAACCGCCTAACTCACCGAAGACTGCACACTCGTATTCTATTGATCCGTTATCTAAGACGATTTCTAATAGTCTCAGAACTCCTTTGAACATCTGTATTTTGTCTACATATACAACACAAGCTGCGGACTTGGATGCGTTGAAGTTGTAACCCACGTTATCCGAGTTAGGGTTATAGAAGTTTGCAGAGCCGAATTCGAAAATATGTCCGAATAGTTTGTTATTTGTTGCATTGCCAGGTATTACGATAGTCTTGGAGAAGTTAGTATTACGAGCAGAGAAATCCTTAACATCGTCAATGTTATAGGTAAACTCTGCGGAGATATCCTTATAAAGGTCGAGCCTATGATTCTCTATGTAGATTTCTGTCTTCATCGGAACTGACTGAATTCTTTTGTACCTAATGTAATATCTAACTCAAGATTATAAGTCTTATCAGCGAATCTCTTTTTCTCTGTCCAACTTGAAGTACCTATCGTTACAGGAATGAAATATCCATTGTACTCCATATAGACTTCAGGACTCATTATCAAATCACGAAGCCACGTATAATCGGTGTGATTAACCCAATCCGAGATAAGCCGGTACGATATAGTCTGCTGAGTATAGAACTGCTTTGATCCTCCGTAATAGACATTGTTTGCATTGAATCTATGCATATCTCCGCTTCGATACTGCCACTCTATCTCCTCGTAGGATTTCTTCTCTGCGTTTCTCGTTTGCCTATTAACCATATTGAAGTTCATAGTATCGTAACCGCCAAATGAATTAAGGAAGTGCAAAGGGATATTCTCGTATCGTGAATCGCAAAGGATAGTGACAGTCGCGAGGTAGACAGTACCTGCGATGTCTTCGTTAATATCCACTACATAGCTATCTGTTGCAGAGGTAATAAATGTAGTACCTAAGTAAGTGTTAATCGCAGAAGGAGAGATGTCAAGAACCGCTACATCACTTATCGAAGTAAAAGCAGTAGGAGTAGAGGTAGTTGTAGTTCCTCCGTTGTTTCTTACAACAGATAACTTCCAATCTCTTGGAGTATTTAACTGATTATTCTGTATCGTAAGGAATACTCTGTTACCACTTAGCTTAGTCGTGAATGCTTGATTGTAACGAGTGCTGATTACGTTACCCATATAGTAGGTCTGATACCAACTACCCGTATAAGCAGTACCACCTGTTAATGTCGATGGATAGTAATTCAGAGCATCGTTCGTATCTGTCGTTAGGTTAGTATAAGTAGTACCTCCGTACTCTTCTCCAAACTTTACCTCGTAGTTGATCCGATTACCAGAACCGATATAGTTAAACGCAGTCTGAGCGGTAGCCGGTTGAAAGTAACTCGCTGCATAGTTACGGATAATGGTCGCAACGTTAAATAAGCCTTTATTTGTTGTAGGTTGAGGGAAGCTTTTAACCCTTGCTACCAATACGGAGTTAATGTACACATCAAACACATACTTGAAGTTACTCTGTGCTGTGTTCGTAGAACTTACCACATACCACAAATCCTCGTGGAAGGATTGGTATTCGCTTGGACTGTTATCTATTGTTATTGCCATCTTATCTGATATTAATTGCTATTTCTCTACCTGCTATTTTCGCTACCGCTTGAACGAACTCTTTTCCGAATGATGTTTTTACTGCGTTATCAAAAAAGCCTGTCTTTTTTATTCCTTTACGTTTTATGCTTACTGCGGTTGCATAGGCTAAAGATTTCAGCTTCTTCTCCGCACTTACCATCTTAGATAGTTTTTTTCGCTTCCTTTGTACTGCTGATAAGTTCTTTTTTTGATCTTCTCTCTTTCCAGATGCAGCATTTCTGCGATACCATCGAGCCAATGCATCGACCATAGCACCTCCTGCGGTAGGCTTTCTAAACGCATAAGGAGAGTCCGATGGCTCTCCGCTTACTAAACCTCTTACTCCCTTATTGACAAAGTCGTAGTACTTAGCAGACTTAGAACCTGCAGGATATCCTATGCTTATCTCATATCCCGAACCTGTCTCAATTATTTCTCCTGCGGTTATATCCGTAGACAATGCACCTGTGTCTACCTTCCCTGTTTTGTTTAGATTATCTTGGACTTGAATAATGAAATTAGCAGCACTAAGAATCATTAGCTGCTTAATAGCCGGTAAATCGGTAACCTCTTGGAATTGATCCTTGCTCTGTCCTTTTGACTCCAAGAATCCAAGAACCTCATCTTGCAATTGTTTAACGGACTTTGCCATAAGCCTTTTTTAACTGCTCTGCTTCGTATTCGTTTTTCGCTTTGAGATAAGAGAGGTCATTAAGGAATTGTAGAGTAGGAATTTCGTACACCTGCTCCATCGGGATTCTTTCGAACTCAGCCACCAATGCGGCCTGATAAATCCATCCAAAGTCTCGCATAAAGTTTGATACAGGACTTCGGCTTGATACTTCGTCAGACTCTTGCTCATCATCTCCGAAACCAAATAATCCTTCGAAGCCTTTATCCAGTTCCGATATACGAGACAAAAAAAAACCACACTACCCAAGACTGCGGTAATCGGTGCTTCTAATAAATCCTGTGCATACTCTTCGTGCTTACTCGCATCGTACTTATCTACCTTCCAACCTAAGAGAGTTTTCTTCATAGGCATTACCATACAAGCTCCGATCCTATGCAGGTTTCCGTTCACATCTTGACTAAAGTACTTGGACTCGATATATCTCGCAGCAGGCATCTTACGGATGTCATAGATACACTTGTATCGTTTCTTTCCTACTTGGATATACTTGACAGGCTGAGGCTTTATCTCCTCGTGAATGAAAGCTATGGACTTAAGCAGAGGGTTGAGTTCACCGATAGGCATAGAGTCTATCTGATGCTCAGTCATATTCTTGACGATAGCGACAGACTTAACCGCTAAGTCTAATTCGGTAAGGTCTTTTTCTTTAGTGAACAGATTAACAATCTGCTGCCATTGAAATACGTTTACATCTTTCCAAGTCATACTCATAAATAGATTTTAAGCGAAACTATACCTACCTGCTTGACCGTTCTTCGTGTAGTGACTCCAAGCGAGAGCCAGGCTCATAACACAGTCATCGTGAAACCCTTGAGGTGCAGAATACTTTACCCCTGTTGCAGTATACTGATACTCGAATACCTCAAGTTCGTTTACTATCGCACCTTCGGGAAATGTTATCTTTCTTTGTTGGATAGCAGAAGACAGACCTTCCATTAGTTGCTGCTTAGAGTTCGAGGTAAACTTAAAGCCGGTTACGTTCACACCCTCCCGATACAAATCTTCAAAGATTGGGTCTCCTACTCCTGTCGAATCGATTAGGATAGGCATTCTCGGTAGATTAGCTATTATCTGCTTAGTGTTTCGCCAATCCTTTTGAAACCTCTCGAAGTAACTTACTGATCCATTCTTATCGAGTCCGATAATACAAGTAAAGTCGACTGACTTGGCTAAGTCAATACCGAAGACTATCGGAGGCTCTGTCGATAGTGGGTAGGTACATTGTTTTATGTATTGAGAACCGAAAGGATTCGCTGCATTCTCTGATGGGTTAGCCATATACTCCTGCTCGAAGACTACTTCGGGAAGTTGCATACGTGCATCGTCTATCTCTGTCTTATCGATATAAGGATTATCGTAGGTGCTGAACTTGAAGGACTCCCAATCCGGTTCGCCAGATTTAAGATAGAGCGAGTAGAAGAAATTCTTACCCTTCGGAGTAGATATGAATAAGGCTCGACCTTTATAGTCTGTTAGAGTAGGTCGTATAGAGTTAAGCCATCCATCCTCGAGGTTAGGAATAAAGGAAGCCTCATCGATTACAACGAGGTGAAACTTTCTACCACGCAAGTTATCTAATCTCTCCCCTGTAAAGAACTCTACTGATCCATCGTTAGGGAATTTAATAGATAGTTCTGATTTGTTATTCTCAAACGGAACGACCTTTGTAAGCTGCTCAAAGAATACCCTGGCGAGTTGATAGGTAGGAGTTATGTAGGCTACTTTCTTCCCTTGTAGTGAGTTGATTATTATTTCTATTTGGCTCAACTCGGACTTACCAAATCTTCGACCTGCCATAACAACTCTAAATCGACTAACAGAGTCTAATATCTTCTGTTGGTTTATGTGCGGATTGGGTAATTCAATTCTCATTTATCAACGATTTATGTGATACTATTTTGTAGGGTATCTGCTACCTATCGTGTAGGGTATGGCATACTCTACAAACGACATCATTTTTGCAGTCATTTTAACCATCATTCCAAAATATTTTCGTAACTCATTGAATATTAAATATTTAATTACCCTTGTGTAGGGTATCTAATACCCTATATGGAAGAAGACTATATACTCTTTAAGAGTATTATTTTGGAAAGAGAGAGTATGAGAGAGAAAACCTTTTTGACTCATTTTAAGGCGATTTAAGGCTCTATTTTTTTAACCATATCAAGATACCAAAAGAAAAAGATAATCGAACCTACCCACCTAAGAATGCGTCTAATGCGATTCTGAATCAGAGTATCGTCTTTCCATTAACGAACACTACCTCTATTCTGCTATCAGACTGCACCTGTTGCGTTTCTTTAGGACGTCCGTACACACGCGTTAGCAATGTTTCCATTGAATATAATGATCCATTCTTGAGGCTCTTAATCATTGCAGCTGCAATCGTCAGTTCTAATATCGTAGCCTTCGGATTATCTAATACCGCTTTCAGTTCTTCAGCATCCATAGACATCAAAGCCTGTATAGCATCGTTTACCTCGCTTAACTTATATCCTTGCTCTTTCAGTTGAGATACATACTTACGAGGTCTTCCTTCCCTGTTTATTCTTTCTGGATATGCATCGAATCCATTACCCTTTTGCAAATTATCTAACTTAGACATCGGTTGTTAATCGGTTGTTTTTTAGAGGGTAACCCAATTAGTCGAGTTTATTTTTATAGTGTTCGCAAATCTTCTCTAACTCGGAAGCATAGTAGGTAGTAAAGTCTGTGAATCCTTTGTTATCCTGTTGGAAGTTAAGATAGAGAATCCCTCTTAGTCTCTGGCTTGGAGTCTTAGCAGTAGATAGATCAGCTTTGAGTGAGTCGATTGTCTCTACCTCTTCTTTGATAAATGGCTCAGGCTTCATAGCCATATAGCAGAACTGCTGATTGAGATAGAATATCTTAGCAGCATCCGCAGGAGTTAGTTCTTGAGTTCCGATAGTAATCTTTACTGTCTTATCCTTTCGTGTGGTAATGGACTCGACTTGTGCAGGTAGTAGAATCATTTTATAGTGTAGTTATTATTTTCAAGGTATTTACCTGTTTCTTGACTCCATAAGAAATCGCACCGGCTAAGTCCTTCGTCTTTCATTTTTCTGTAAGGAGTATCTTGACCAACATCGTGACCGATATGCTCTGCTCTTAGTCCGTTGAGATAGTAGTTCAGATGTCCTGTCATCTGTAAACGATAGGAGTAATCTCTGTCCTGCATTCCGTATGGATCGTATGCTTCGTTAAAGTATCCTATCTTATCGATGGCTTTCATTGGGATAAGTACATTCCCGAAGACTGCATCTTGAACGTGAACCTGGACTCCGTTAATTGTCTGAGGCTCGTTAATGCTTTCAACTGTATGAATTCCTATCATCCCTGAGTTAGGAATAGTTATTGCAGCATCTACCATTCTCTTGAGCCAATCATTAGGCATCAAGATATCGTTAGCCATTGTGACTACCGCATCGTATGTTCTTGATTGAAATATTCCGTGATTGATTGCATTGGCTATACCTTTCATATCAACTATAACATAGTCGAAAGGATACCCTGCGTTATTAAAGTTGACATCTTTAACCCTTTGGGTATAGTCGTGTCTATCGTAATCTAAGAGAATTATTTGTACGTTCATTTGTAATATAGTTTACAGATAGGAGTTATTTCTATTTCTTGATAATTTTTCATTATCTTTTTTACTCCATCCCATCCTATATTTAATTTATGAGTACCTAAAAAATCATCCCATTCATCTCCTTGATCTGATAGAGGTGCTTCAAAATAAACATAAGGACTTTTAATAGCATTTACTAATTGTTCAAAATGTTTGTTACTTATGTGTTCAATAAAATGAGTAGCAAAGAACAAATCACTCGATAAATCTAATTTCTTCCACCAATCAAAACTGTTTATTTCTGCGTAAGTAAATCTAAAATCTTTACAAGCAGTTTTTTCTATTGCAGAACTTGATATTTCAATTCCCCTCCACGATTCAATATCTTTATTTTCTCTTAGAATTATATCGGCTAAGTTGGCTTTCCATACTCCTGCTTCTATAATTGTTTTAGGTTTAGATATTTCTAAAACTTTTTGAAAAGCATTTAAGTCATAATGAGCTTGATTTGGATATAAACTTTCTAAATGATTATGATATTCTACCTGCTCTTGGAATGTCAAAGAATCATATCTATTTCTCCAATCGTTAAAATTTTGTATCATTTTATTTTATTTTCTCCGATTTCTTTTACAGGTACTCCTGCGTATTTAGTGTGTGGTTTCAATACAGATTTCTTTCCTACAAACCCAGATGCACCTATCATACATCCTTCGGGTACTTCTACCTTCTGATGGATAACCGCATTTAATCCGATGTTAGTATTCTCTCCGATTATCGAATGACCTCCGATTTTCGCTCCGCAACTTAACGTAACTCCATCTTTTAATTCAGCATCGTGTCCTACGTGCGAGTGTTTCATCAGGTAACAATTCCTACCGATGATTGTTGGTTTATCTGTTCCGCTATCAATCGTCACAAGTCCTGTTATACGTGTTCCCGATTTGATAATGACTTTACCTTCGTTATCCTCTTTCCCTTTCCACTCAGCAGGAAAGCCGATAACACAATAAGGACCGATATGAACACCGCCCTCAATGATAACCTTCGGATGTATTAAAGCTGTTGGATGTATCATCTTCCCTGTCCTCGATAGTTTCGTTCTTTACGATTGTTTTTGTTTCTGCTCTTGTGAGACTTGCCACCCTTCCTCTTTCCGAATGTCACTTTGTTCTGTCCTGTTACCTTTGCCATTAGACTGATTGATAAAGTTGCTTCCTTATTTCGTTAACCTTGTGGAGATTGAAATGCTCGTTACACCATTCAAAGTTAGCGAGTCCTTTCTCCTGTCTATAAATAGAATCTGTCGCTACTTTTTTAACCTCACGATACCAATCAGATTGAGAGTTAATCTTAATTGCTTCAGGGGAAGTATCGTAAGGAGGTACGTTTGAAACTATAACAGGTATTTTCTTACAGGCTGCTTCCAAGACTTTGAGATTACTCTTCATTGAATTGAATCTCGAATGAACCAAAGGAACAATAGAGCAGTCTGCTTCGTTGTAAAAGTTCATATATTCTCTAACCGGTAACGCACGTTTAACATCTCCAAGCTTCAGACCTGCGGTAAAGCAGTGAATCATCTTGTGCCAAATCATCCGAGAATAAGCATTCGGGTCATCAAGACCGCAGATAGTCATATTGACTTTGCTCTTTAACTCTGCATCGGATAACACTTTCTTAAAAGGGAATTGCAAAATCTTTAAGTCCTTTTCGTGAGTAATAGAACCAACGTAAACAAAGCGAACCTTATCTGAATCTGTACGTACATCGGTAAATTGATCCTCTCCGAAAGGTAGAGCATTCGGTAAAATAGCTACGTTTGTATTGAACTCTCGTATCTCATTCCATAGTAACTCATTGGTGCAAGTAACTAAGTCCGCTATTTTTATATGCTCGATAATTGCTTCGGTAGGATAAACAGAACCTAAGATATGCCAGGAGTCCAAGTGCCAGTAATCATCTATGTCTACTACTAACTTGAAGCCGTATTTTTCTTTGTACTCTTTTAGTGTATCGATATGTACCTCAGGTATGAATCGATTAATCAAAAGAATATCGTAGCCATCTTTTAAGACTTCCTCTGTCAATGTATCGGTGAACATCGCATAGGTCTTCGGCATAAAGTAAATAGGCAGCATCAATCGGTGGTAGCCAACTCCGCTATTCTCTTTAGTTACTACAAGTATTCTCATTTCTTAGGTCTCCCTCTTTTTGGTTTGATTACTTCCTCTTTGATAATTGTTTCTTCCATTCCATTGAAAGCCATCCAACATTCTTTATCTGACTCGCAGAATCTTATCAGTCGCTCTAACATATCGAAGACACAGTTACCGCACCAATACGTAAGAACGAACTGAGGGTCTTGATACTTGCGATACAACTGCTCGTACTTGCCAAGAACATCGAAAGGAATATTACGAGTGAATCCGAGTTTAACAGAATCGAAGTTTATTCTGTTGGCTAATAGAAAGTCTATCTCTTCTCTTGTCATTGGAATTTATTGTAGATGTTTATCAGAAAGTTTTTGAAGTACGGAGCGAATACTCCAGAACCAAACATCGCAAGCACTCCGTAAGTTACAACGTGCGGTAGTAGAAACAATGCTAAACCTATCCACGCAGTAAGACAAAGCGGACAGGTAAAAGGCTTGAAGTTCCATCCCCATTTCTCGAATAAACGAGACTGCGTAATCGCATAGAATGTAAATAGGTTAGCTGCCAGGATAATGCTAATCGTGTGCATAGTTTCGTATTTTATACTTGAGTAATAATCTGACCTTCTTAATCGTTTTTAACAGAGAGCGGTAAGGTATGTTCGTATCCCTGCTTACTTGTAAAAGATTCCCTGTCTCACTAAATAGCCGGAATATCTCTTTTTCGTACCAATGCAGTATCTCCATCGATGCGTATAGCTTAGTCGTTAGGCTCTCATCGTATGGCTCTGTTGATCCTATATCCTCTATCGGCTCGTATACCCTGCGGAATGTTCGTGCGAAATTGCTTCTGTCACTCTTAGCCATATTCAGAATCGTTCGGACTATGAAGTACTTCAGATAACCATCGTTGTACATCTGAAAGAGTCGCTCTTCGTTCATTTCGCATAAAACGAGAAAGACCTCTTGCTTGAGGTCTTCTTGTAATTCATAGGGCTGCATCTTACCGATGGCTTCGTTTATGTCCTTCGATATATACAGGTCGTGGATGATTTGCTCACGATTCACATACCGAATATAGGTCGTGCTATATATATTCTTCCATCTCCATATCCTATCTTCTTCCATCTATTCTTCCATTAATTACTCCATTACCATTAATTACTCCATTACTTATAGGGTATTAGATACCCTACAGGTAAAATATAAGTAATTGATTTTCAATGGTTAAGAAAAATATTCAAGATTTTTGAAAAAAAGTGCCTGAAATATTTGGTTTGTGTTGATAAGAGGTTGTATATTTGATTTATCAAACAAGCCGAAAGGCACTAAAAACTAAACCAACTATGACTTCACAATTCACTCGCCAACATCTTGAATCTCTTAAAGTAGGAGATTTAGTACCTAACTGCTTCGGACAAATGAAGCCTATTACTCGTATCACTTGCAAGGATGAGGATATTAAAGGAAGATTCTTTGTTTGCTTTTATCAGCAATTTGGAGAAACATCTGAAATGTCTAACTCCTTAAAAGAATGTGAGAAGATGGAAATCGTTAAATGCGGATAATAAATCGGAGGGGTGCGACTCCATAACGCACACCATAAAAACTAAACCAATGAAAAAGCAAAAAGACCTAAAAGGATGGCAGTTCTTAGCCATTACAATCGTAATCCTTTACCTAACTCAAATTCTCGAGCAATGGTAACAATAGCCTACGCACTATTAGCCTTTATCCTAATCATTTGGGTATTCGCTCTTGCTATCGTAGTCAAAGAATATAAAGAAGAGAAAGACGAATGGAATCAATATTGGGATGAAGTCTTCGAAAAAAACAAGTATCTTTAACCTTAAAATAAACAACTATGCAAATCACACTCATTACAAGCGAGAAACAAGCCGAGTTTCTAAAATCCTATAACTTCCTTTCGGGGGATGTTATCTCAGCAACTAAGCGAGACAAAGATTTCAAAAATGGTGACTTCTGGGATGTCGTTTTAGAATTTAGAAATTATGCTGATGCATCATTAGTTGCTCAACAATTATTCTCAGCAGGGATTACATACGGACTTGATCTTAAATACTCTTCCTATGACAACGAGCCAAGCCGAGTGCGTTAAGTTCAATAAGTGGATGCAGTACATCCATCGAGACAAACTGAAAAAGATTAAGCCACAGAAACAAATAACAGAGCCGAAAGATTTCCAAGAATGGCTTATCTACATTCAGCAACAAAGAAATAGACCATCTCGCTGAGGTCTTTAATCTGAGGCGAGACAGGAGGAGATAGCTTCCCTTAAAAAAGGGGTTAACCAATGGGTTTCGGTGACCTGCTATCTCTTCCTTATTTTTCAAAATCAATCTACACTATATGTTAGCAAAAATTCAATCACTAATCAAAGCACCGAAAGGACAATTCAACTCCTTCGGTAAGTACAAGTACCGCTCCTGCGAGGATATCGTAGAAGCAGTAAAGCCTGTAATCAATCAACTTGGATACTATCTTACTTTGTCCGATGAAATCGTAAACATCGGGAATCGATTCTACATTAAAGCGACTGCCACTATCAGCAACGGAACTGAGACATTTTCAGTAGTAGCATACGCAAGGGAAGAGGAAACCAAAAAGGGAATGGATGGTAGCCAGGTTACCGGAGCCTCCTCTTCCTATGCTCGTAAGTATGCTCTTAACGGACTCTTTGCAATCGATGATACAAAGGATTCGGATGCTACCAATGTCGGAAAGGATGAACCAACATCTGACGAAAAGCGAATCTTAACTAACTTAGTATATGGTACTGATATGACAGACTCCGAGCGAGAGAAAGCTTTCGAACTTATCGAGAAATGCGATAGCTACGAAACTTATCAGAAACTTCAGCACCGCTTAGAAGATAGGCAGTTACCTTTGGACAGGATTACTAATCCGACTCAGAAGGATATTACTAACCATATAAAGAAACTGAAATGATCCGAGGTACACAATGGGCAGAAGTAAAGATATGGCACGATGAAGATGAGCCAACTATCTACCGAATCAAAGTCTACTACGAACACGACTACGGACATACTGACGAAGGTCGTTACATCGCAGGAGATAAAACTATCGAGGTTCTTGAGTATCCAGAAGGAGCGACCGATGAACTAAAGAAGATGATAGATTATCAACTGCCAGATGTTTTGGAAGACATACTATCCGATTCAGATGAGGATGATTACTATATCGAAATGGATGAAGACTTTGCAGACTAACCTTTTTTCTTAACCCCTAAAGCCTAACAAATGGCAACAACAACCACAAGCTACAAACGAGTAGCCACGAACATCTCGAAGGAATCTAACTCCTATCGAGTTCGCTTGAAAGTAAAAGGAAAGCAGATTTCTAAAAACTTCGCCACTAAGAAAGCTGCTCTCGAATTCCGAGCTAAGTACATTTGAAAAAGGGGAGAGCAATCTCCCCAACTTTTCTAAATTAAATTAACAACTATGTTACAGGAAATAAAAGATAATATATCAAACTTATTTTTAGGATGCAATGAAGAAGATAAAATTGAATTAATAAATGAAATTAGATTTCACATACATCAATATTCACCTTTCAAAAATGAGCCTATAGATTTTGTAAAATGGGTTAAATCAGATTTAGTAACTGCTAATGATTACAATCCAAATAAGGTTGCTCCACCAGAAATGGAATTACTTGAGATTTCTATAATGAATGATGGATATACTCAACCTGTAGTTACATTTCCATTAAACGATAAAATAGAAGTAGTAGATGGTTTTCATAGAACGAGAGTATGTAAAGAATCTAAAATAGTTAGAAATAGAGTATTTGGATTTTTACCTACTGTAATTATCAGAAAGGATCAATCAGATAAAAATGACAGAATTGCATCAACAATTAGACATAATAGGGCGAGAGGCAAACACCAGGTAGATGCTATGTCTGAAATAGTTTTAGAATTAAAAAATAGGAATTGGAAGAACGAACGTATAGCGAGAGAGCTTGGAATGGATCAAGAGGAAATTTTAAGGCTATGTCAGATAACTGGGTTACAAGATATTTTTAAGGATGATGATTTTAGTAAATCTTGGGAATCAAGTGATTCGGTAACATTATTTGATCCACTTACGGATGATTTGACTGAGGAAGAAATAGAGCATTATAGGACTGTAAACACAAGCGATCCAGATAGAATATTTCACACCTTTGATAAATGGGAGTGCCATAAAGCTGGATTTTATTCTTCAAAGTTTGAGGGGAAAACTCAAGAACAATGCGAACAAGCCTATGCAGATTTTCTATCTGATAGCCAAAAATTTGCAGATGCTTTAGATGGTGTGCTATCTGAATGGATAAATAGCTGTGAACATTATTTGACAAATAAGGCTATGAATAGAATAGCTTGGCTTGGTCAAGCTGCTATGTGCTATGCCACTGGAATACCATCTAAGTATTGTGCTGGATTCAATCGGCTCACTCAAAGTCAGCAAGATGAAGCTAATGATGTGGCACTTAAATATTTAAATAAATGGATGGATAAATATCGTAGGAATAATGTGACTATGGAAGAGGCTTTATCTATTGGAAGACAAGTAAATATATATTGATATGGCTACAAAAGTATATAATAGCAAAACAGTTTTGCAAGCGAGCCGGGAAAGGATTTCAGATGTATTTGATAATTTCGAAAAAATATATATATCATTCTCTGGCGGAAAGGATTCATCGGTGATGTCTCACCTTGTATTGCAAGAAGCTAAAAAAAGAAATCGCAAAGTTGGTTTTTTAATTATTGATTTGGAAGCTCAATATAATGACACTATAATTCATATCGAGCATATGATTGAAATCTATAAAGATTATATAGACCTTCATTGGGTATGTGCTGAATTATTACTTAGAAATGCAGTTAGCAATTATGAGCCGAGATGGGTATGTTGGGATGAATCAAAAAAAGACGTATGGGTTAGGGAAAAACCAACATTGGCAGCAGATTTATCTAAATATGATTTCTATGTCCCAAAGATGGAGTTTGAGGAATTTATGGTGATATTTGGAGAATGGTATGCAAAAGATGTTACAACCGCTGCATTTATTGGAATACGTGCAGATGAAAGCCTACATCGATATAGGGCGATAGTTAGCAGGAAAGATGGCTTAATGTATAATAATTGGAAATGGACAACAAAAGTATCATCAAAACTTTATAATATATACCCAATATATGATTGGAAAACTGAGGATATTTGGATATTTCACGGTAAATATAATTACCTGCCACACAATAAGGTGTATGATAAAATGATGATGGCAGGAGTTAAGATTAGTCAGCAAAGATTGTGTCAACCATATGGAGATGATCAGCGAAAAGGCTTATGGCTTTATCATATATTAGAACCTGAAACGTGGTATAAATTAGTAGCAAGAGTAAACGGAGTTAATAGCGGAGCCTTATATATACAAGAAAATGGCAACATAACAGGATATAATAAAATTACAAAACCAGAAGGGCATACTTGGCAAAGTTTCTGCAATTTACTTCTATCAACTATGCCTAAAAAAACAAGTGAACATTATAGAGAAAGATTTATTAAATTTATAAAAGGTTGGCAAGATAGGGGATACTTAAAAATACCTGACGAGGCTCCAGAAGATTTAGAATCAAAATGCTGGGTACCGTCTTGGAGGAGAATGTGCAAAGTAATTTTAAGAAATGATTATTGGTGTAAAGGGTTAGGACAAACACAACCATTTTCAGATGCATATGGAAAGTTCAAGGAAATAAAAAAGAAAAGAAAAATAGAGGAATCATTAACCATTAATATTTAACAAATGCAAAAACAAACAAAAATCTACTGCGGTAGCGGTAAGAAAAAATCAGACACTTGGCTTCAGATTACTATCAATCCCGAGAAGTTCAAAGATCATATCAAAGAATACAACGGAAGCAAATTCATCAAGTTGAACATCAATCTACTCAATGAGCCGGATAAGTTCGGTAAGGATGTCCAGGTATCGGTAGACACATTCGAGCCTAAGAAAGTCGAAAACGATTTACCATTCTAATGAGAAAGCTTACTCCACTTCCTAAGCTATTAGAGAAAACGCAGAAGGTCTTTAATGCTTTTATACGAGCAAGAGATAAAGAATTAGGATGTATTTCTTGTGGAGCAGAAGTAGAACAGGCAGGACACTATCACTCTCAAGGGCATCACTCTGCTCTTCGATATGATCCTATTAATACGAATGGTCAATGTCGCAGATGCAATATGTTTCTCTCAGGGAATCTTATTAAGTATCGGCAGGGATTAGTAAGAAAGTACGGAGAGCAGTCAGTACTTGACTTGGAAGAGAAAGCGAATACTAATAGACTAAAGAAGTGGAGTAGAGCAGAACTCGAAGAAATAATCCAGACTTACAAATAGAAAATGTATTTTTGAAAAAACTAAACAATGCTAACAACACACGACAAAATGGTAGAGATTGCAGACAGATACTGCTCACTCTACGGAATCACTCGACAGGACTTATTTCGTACTAACAAAATCAAGAACGCAAAGAAAAGAAAGGTTTACAACGGAGTAAACATATCTACTCTCCGTATGGCTCTCGGATATTATCTATCGAATAACTTCCCTGCAACACTTACAGAGATAGCTTTAGTAATTGGTTACAATGACCACTCTACGATTAGCTATAACAATCAACGCATCTACTTCTACATAAAGAATAATGATCCGTTCTTTATGCAGCATTACAAATTATTAGAAACAATAGGAGCAGAATATGAGCCAGTTAAATTCCACCGCTTCCGCCAAAACTATATCTATGCCTAAGCGATTTACAGATACCGAACTATGGGATAAAGAATGGTTTATGCAACTATCTCCTAAGCATAAATGCTTTGTCAAGTACGTTAGAGATAAGTGCGATCTCGCAGGTATATGGTCACCGAATTACATTCTCGCTTCTGTTTACATCGGAGATAAAGTAACTCAAGAGGAAATATTAGCAATCGATGGAGGTAAGCAGTTCGAGTTACTTTCAGATGGCAAAATCTATTGCACAGGCTTTATAGACTTTCAATACGGAACGAGTCTTAATCCGAATAGTCCTATTCATAATAAGATAATCGAGATACTCAAGAAGTACGAACTGAAGTTTGACCTTAAGCAAGTAGTGCAGAAGAGCAACTTCGCCATACCTAAGATAGAAGATGTCTTCGATGAGATGCTGAAAAGAACAGATGAGTACAATGCCAAGATACAATCGGAAAGATTCTTTACCTACTACGATTCAAATGGTTGGATGGTAGGAAAGAATAAGATGAAGAATTGGCGGAGTGCAGTAGCCGGTTGGATCAACAGGAGCCGACCTGAGAAGAAACAAATCGATACCAACGAGATAAAGAAATCATTAAAACAAATAGCCAACAGAAAACTAAGCGAACTATGAGAAACCCTGCATTTGAATTCTTGAGACAGTTTAAGCAAGTCTCTGAAGTAACCGAAGAACTCGTAACCAAGAATCTTAAAAAGAAATTTCCTAACCTGACTATCGAGCAACTGACAGACATCTTTGAGAAAGGAATTAGCGGAGACTATGGTAAAGTCTATGCGATGGATGTTCAAACTATTCTCGGATGGGTAGAAGACTTTATGCGTAATCAAGGCTCACAAAAGCACTACCTCGATTCGGGATTACTTGATCCTTCTATTCATATTACCGATGTCAGATACCCGACAGGAATCAGAGAATGGAATCAAGAAGTAAACAAATGCTATAACTCTTACCTCAAAGGAGTAAAACCAGAGTATTTCCATCCACACGTTTACGATAGATTGGTAATGGATAACAAAATACATCATTCGGATTTCATAAAGTATATGAGTTCTGATGCTCAGACTATGTACAAAGATGGTCAATATGAATCAGTCGGAATAGACATTAGAAGAGGAAAGCATAAAAGCATTGAGGTCTATTTTAATTACCATAGAGAGCAAGGTCACGATAAAATCTATCAACTATGAAATCAATATCCGCAATCATTGACCAGGACTTTGTTAATCTGAGTATCGAGTATGCTCACTCATATAAGCGAGATGGCAGAGCATTCCTTAGTTCTTATCGTAAGTTCGATTCAGTTCGTTCATCTTGCGAGATGATAGTCTCAACCTACAAGAGAATAGGAGCATACGAAGAATGTTCTAAAGAGAAAGACTTTCGACCTTACGCAGAGAAATACTTCAAAGGAAGACAGGCTGAGATATTAGCCGATATGCTTTTAATCATCTATAATATAATCAAATGAAAACAGCACTACAACAATTAATCGAGCATCTTGATCCTATCCATTCAGGAATCAAACAGAAAGCAGAAGAACTGCTCAAAGTAGAAGCAGAACAACTGATAGAATTCTTTGAGAAAGGATACGATAGCGGATATGACAATAACGGAGTCAGCGGATACCAACATTACCACGAAACCTATAAAAAATAACTATGGAAAGAACCTACCAATGCTCTAAATGCAAACAACAAAAGACTATCGATAACTTCTACCAGAAGCTAACTACGAGACAGTCCTACTGCATTAAATGTTCATCAGAGTACAAAACAAAAAAGCTAAACCCAGATGATTGGATTTTCTTATTCTGCGGAGAGGGAGAATGGATGAAACACTACCTACTATGAACGAGCAACAACTATTCGACTTGATTAAGTCAGTAATCCCTGACCTTCAGTCTATGGATCAATATTCATATCGAGATGCCTACTCTCCTAAGTACGACCTAACCATCGAACTAAAGTGCAGACAGAAGCATTATGACTTCCTATTAATCGAAAAGATTAAATACGACAAACTCATAAAGCATAATCGAGTACGATATATAAACTCAACTCCGATAGGTATATTCTCCTTCGACCTTAAAAAGATAGAAGAGCCAACTTGGTACGAATATGTCCTACCGAAAGAAACCGAATTCTATAACAGGAATAAGATTCCGAAGATAGTCGGAATGCTGACCATCTCTCAGGCGGAGGATTTATCGCACCTTCTAAGACGCATTTAGAGGCTTAAATTTCGCCTATCTTTTTAGGTAGGTCTTGATACTACTCTTTAATTAAAAGCCAAAGAAACGGCTAAAATCGCCTTCTAATGCAATTCAGTTAAACGGAAACCCATCTGCCACATAAAACGAGCAGTCTTAGAGGATTCTTTTCGGACTTTAGTCTCTGACCAATCGGGATGCTTTAGGTGGAAATGTTCGTGAAGTGCGTAGAGCATATACCGATAGCCGGTTAATCTTGTGTCTAATTCGATGGTATTGTCTTCCATTAGAGCGAGTCCGTAGGCTCTCTCCTTTCCTAACTTTCTATGTATGACCTTATGAGGATTCTTTTTCTGCGTCATAGAAATTAGAGTTATAGATTTCAGATATACCGATATGGATAATGTAGAGACTCATTAGCTTAATCTCTTTCAGAATCCTCTTCTCCTCATCATCGCATAACGCAGAATCCCACTCGTTAATAGCATTGATAGCATTAAACGCAGCACCGATATCCTCGTGAGGAGTAACTGATAATGGCGATATATCTTCTACCTCTGCCATTAGTAATCTGTTTTGATGCGAGGGATTCCTTTACTCCGCTTGAATTCTTGGATATCTTTCTCTACATCCTTACGGCTTTCCTTTCGGTATAAGTCGCAGAGAGGCTCTAAGATTGCCAACCTTTCTACAGGAGGTAAGTTATTTAGCATCTCCCTGATTTGTTTCTTTAGTATCGGTGTGTCTTTGTGACCCATTCTGTATTTTTTTTAGGTAAATAATTGCATCCATTAACTCTTCGAGCATATGCTGAATCCATTCGTGCGAAAGCAAATCCTCACGATCCATAGTAACTCCGTACTTCATAAATCCTCTATTCTCTCTCGCCTTGAAGTCTTCTATAACTTGGTCTACTATCTTACTCATTTGTCTGTCTTTTGATGGAATTGGTGGCATACTTTACATTGGTACTGAATCTTTTTTAATCCAGAAGCAGAAGTCCTTCTCTTGTGTACTATCAACTCATCACTACCACATTCAGGACAACTCCCTCTGTCTTGACCAAAGATAACTCCATAGTGAGTCTTAGGAGCAATATGTACCGATAACTTTTTATGCACCTGCTCAAGTAAGCTTACATCCATCTTGCAATACTTGACCATATAATCCAGAGCCTTCTTATCCTTATTCAAGAAAACATCCTTCCACAGATTGAAGTCTGTCTTGATCTTGTGTCCTATACCTAAGAACTTAGCTATGTAATCGAGCCGGTTAGAATTGAACCTAAACTTAGAACGTGCAACCTTTAACGTATCAATGGTTACATAATTTGGGAACATATCTATTTTGTGAAACAAGCACCGAGTACGAATCCAAGCCAAGTCAAACCTATCTCCGTTATGACCTACCAACTCATCGGCTTGGTTTGCTATCTTAATGAACTCTTCGAGCAGAGTCTTATCATCTTGATTCTCATCCCACGTTAAGCCGTAAACCTTTCTGTCATCTTCCCACTTGTAACAGATACAAATGATGGCTCTCTCTTTGATGATATTAGAATAGTCGATATTCTGTTTGTATCCTGCTGACCAGAATAGACCTATGTTCGGACTCGTTTCTATATCAAAATACAGTCGCTTCCGTTTCGTTATTAGCATAGTTAGAATTTAACAAACTGCCATCTTATGAATTTAAGAATCGGTTTGCGTAGTATGTAGATAGAGAATATCAGTATTAACCAAAATAGATTCCACCACCTTTGCTTTGCGAGTTTCTCGTACTTCAATCGGCTCTCTTCCGATTTTACCAATCTCTTTTCGAGGAGCAATACTCTCGCACCATCCACCACCACGTTCGTAATCGTATCACGAATAGTGATAGTTCGAGTAATAACTTTTTTCGGGAGGGTAACATATTGGGTATCTTTTAGAGTTTTGATATCGATAACAGTATCTGTCTCGTAGGTAGTATCGTGAACTATTGTAGTATCACTTTTCGTTACTATCGTAGTATCGTTAGCACAGTAGCCAGAAGCTACAACTACCTCAGCTACCTTATCAAGTTTATTCTTATCCTTTAGAACTTGCTTTACAGGATTACAAGCCATTAGCAAGACCGCTAATAGGATCAATACATAAGCAAGTAAAAGAGTATAGATAGGTTTCATATCACTTTAATTCGAAGTGCATCGGATCCTTCCGCTTCCATAATCCACCCCACTCGAAGCCATTATCGGTAAAGCATTTAACGAATCCTTGAGATAGCTTAGGCTCTTGACCGAGTCCATTCTCGAAAGCATTCACATCGACTGCCACTCCCCAACTATGCAAAGACATAGAACTCAAGCCTCGCTTCTTTCTGATGTTAAAGCAACCATCCCAAGTCTTTAACTCTTTAACGTGACCTGTTGCTATCAAAGACTGAAAAGCCTTTTTAAGAGGCTCTACTAAATCCTTGTTACAATAAATCCGCTTAGGTATTACACCGATTTCTAACTCAGTAGGTACATCCCACAAAGTCATATGAGGATTGCTCGGAGATGGCTCTCCGTACTTTTTAAGAGCCTGTGCTGATGTCATCGGAAAAGAAGTTTGATATGAATTTACCAATCACCGCTATTCCCATAATAATCGTTCCCATAACAGGATGTCCATTCAGTACTACGATACCTGCTCCAAATGTACCGGC
>Ga0315904_10001693_pt1 | contig 34982 bp, 48 predicted proteins | sample LakEriMetagenome_6_FD_203529 | JGI IMG/M metagenome (GOLD analysis project Ga0315904, IMG submission 203529) | Freshwater fungal communities from buoy surface, Lake Erie, Ohio, United States - Buoy 12 MA120 | ecosystem: Environmental > Aquatic > Freshwater > Lake | place: USA: Lake Erie, Ohio...
TACGCTGGTGCGGCGATGAGTCTCACGGCTGTCCGTCCATACGTTACAGCCAGGATGACCGAGCTCGGATATACCGAGCACACGGATCCATTCAACGATCAGAACATCCCATCAGCCATTATCGACGGGGCTTTTCACCAAGCCATGCTCGAGATCAGTGGCGTGGAAAAGAATAACGAGGCGCAGGGCGTCGAGGTTCCGGTCAGGATCAAGGCTTTCTTCAAAGGCTACCGGACGCCAGAGGAAGCGCTGGATCAGTCGATCGTAAAGTCAGAAGAGATCGTGGTCGGTATGCTGAAGGCCGAAAACTTCTTCAACTTTAGCCCAGCCATTACGGGGGTCTTCCTTGACTCACTGAGCTTTGAACCCTACGATGAGGAAAGCAACGACAACACGATCCAAGTGGTTTTCGTGTTTCGGTTCAAGGTTTGGATCTGCGTCCAGAACTAAAAACGAAAGCCCAAAGGAGGGGTAATCATGGCCTGCAATTCTAATAAGTATAACCTCGGGATCCGGAATATCATTCTCGGATCTGATCGTCCTCAAAAGTTCTGCGTCTTCACAAAGGCTGACGAGTCGGACTCCCTCGATGGGAAGTTCTTCGTCGTTCACGAGCCTGTGACTCAGGCAAAACACTATTTCTGGTTCAACACATCCGGCGGTTCTGCTGTCGATCCTGCTGTGCCAAACGCTACCGGGCATGAAGTGGCCATCACTACTGGCGCATCCAAGAGCGCTGTGGCCTCGGCTCTCCAGGCTGTAATTGATCCGCTTACCTGGGTAGTCGCTACCGTTTCAGGTAACGAGGTAGAGTGCTACATGACTGCGGACGGATACGCTTACGAGGCACGTGACGCTCTCGATCCTACCAAGAAGACTGGCTTCTCGATCACCGTCGCTCAGTTCGGCTCTGTCGCTACTGATCTCGGTGGAACTAACGGCGACATCACCTTCACCGTGACCGAGCAGACCAAGGAGATCAAGGCTCCTCAGACTGGCGACTTCGTGCTCGCTGAGATTCGCCGGGGCGCTTCTGTGTCGGCTTCGTTCGAGCTGAAGGATTCCTCGGTTGAGTCCATCCGTCGGGCGCTTAACTTCTACGGAAGCACAGTGGTCAGCGACGACGCCGCTTCTGAGGTTATCTCTGGATACGGATCGTCTAACCTGTTCAAGTCGACTGATGACGTGGCCGACAAGCTCGTCTTCCGTCCGACTGACAAGGCCGCAGACGCTGACGCTTCTGAAGATTTCACCATCCACAAGTGCAAGTTGAAGCTTGGCGAGCAGACCTTTTCGGCTGAGAACGAGTACATCCTTCCGATCGAAGCTATCGGCTACCTCGACAGCTCGAAGTCTGGATTCGCTAACCTGTTCTCATACGGGGACGCGTCGGCTCTTCCTGAAGCATAATCTAAGGGGATCTAATGGAGTTCGTTGCTAAGAAGAAAATGCTCAAGGTTACCATCGGAGGGGTGTCTCACGAGATGAGATGCCCCACCATTGGAGAGCGCCAGGAGTTTTTGGAAAAACTCAAGGCCGTGAAGCCAGAAGACGCGATCAGCGCCTACGCAGACTGGTATTCCGGCCTGGGCCTTCCGAGAGAAGCGCTCTATTCCTTCGACGCTGACGACTTCTTCGAGTTTCTGGACTTCGTCTCGAATCCAAAAAAAAAGCCTCTGAACTCGACCTGATGAAGGCGAAGCTGGCGCGATTCTACGGATGGTCGCCAGATCAGATTGACTCCCTCGACGTGGTAAGTGCGAATGCCTACTGGCAATGTATCGACCAAATTGAGGCTGGCGAGGTTCTGATGTCGTTCACGGTTCAGGACTACCCGAACTTGACGCAGGACAAAAGGGAAGCGCTGTTCAAAAAGTTTGAAAAGCGTCTCAATCCCGTGAGAAAATCCGAAGGAAAGAAGCTCACGAACAAAGAGCTCATGGACATTCTTAGCCGACGATAAGGAAATCAATGGCAGACCAGAAGATCGAACTCGAATTAGTGTTAGACGACGGCTCGGTAAAACGGGCCTTCGCGACCGTCCGCAAGGAGGCAGAGGACACTGGTTCCGCGTTCGGTGATGCGTTCGCAGTCAAAGGCCTTGCCGATTTCAACGCTGGAGTTCAGCTCGTAACCGCATCGGTTCGCGCACTGGCTGAGGCTGGGCAGTTCCTTCTCGATCAGGTATTGAATGGCGAGAAGATCGACGCCATCAACAGGCGATTCGAGATCCTAGCTCAACAGCAGAACGCGAATGCTGAGGCTTTGGCCTTCGGTATTGCTCGAGCTGTTGACGGTACAGTTGACCTAGAGGAGGCGCTGTCCGCTACGAGCCGAAGCCTTATCAATCTCCAGACCGGGGTGGGCCAGCTTCCAGCACTGTTCGAAGTCGCTCGTAAGTCTGCCGCCGCTTTTGGTGGCGATACCATCTCTAACTTTGAAAAGATTCAGCAGGCTGTTATCACCGGAAACGTAAAAGCCCTTCGCGATGTCGGTATCTTTATCAGCTCCGACGTAGCATTCCAGCGCATGGCCGATGGCTTAAAAACCACGACCAAGGAACTGACCGAAGCCGGTAAACAGCAGGCGATCCTAAACGAGGTTCTCCGGTTCGGTGAGCAGAATCTGAAGAACATCACCTCAAGCATCGAGCCAGTGAATCAGTCGATCAAGCGCCTCGGAGTATCGTTCGGCGAGGTGGCCGACACTGTAGCGGTCGCATCTAACAAAGCGTTCGGACCTACTCTCAAGGGCTTCCTTGATAACGTCACAAGCGGACTCGAGAGCTTCAACGTCAGGATCAAGCAGGCCTTCGGATTCGAGACGCTGTCGGCTGCTGAGAATGTCCGACTCCTGACCGATGAGCTCGCTAGGCTCGAGGCTCTCAGGACTCAGGAAGCAAGCCTTGCCAATAGTGCCGAGACTGTCGCCGCGCTTGATATTCAGATCGCAAAGCTGAAAGAAAAGCTCGTCGTCGATCAGGAGCTCGCAGCCGAGCAAGAGAAGAAGAACCAGGCCGATCTTCTCGATATCCAGAACACTGCCAGCAAGGTCGCTTTAACTAACCAGCTCACTCAGGCCCAGATCGAAGGCCGGGCGGCTCTCGATGAATACACTAAGCTCCAGATTCAATCCGCTAACGAGGCGAAAAGATCAGCCGAGGCCGTAAATATGGCTGTCAAGAATGCCATCGTGAACGGTGTTGCTAACTCTATTCAGGCCATGACGAACGCCTTGGTTCAGGGAAAGAATGTAATGTCGGCTCTTGGGCAGGCGATCCTCTCTACATTCGCGGACCTTGCTATCGAGGTAGGTAAAATTTTCCTAGCTACTGGGATCGGTATGCTGGCGGTTAAGTTCCTTGATCCGACCGGAGCTATTGCCGCAGGTCTAGGGTTGATCGCTCTCGGGTCAATCGTAAAGTCTCTTATCGGTGGTGGTGGTGGCCAGGGATCGACTCAGCTTCCATCTGGTGGTGGGGCGGCTGTAAGTCCAGCAGATCAGCTTTTGTTTGAAGCACCTCGAGAGGAAAACATGGTCCGCACTCCTGGAACCGTGGTCAACTTCCAGGTTATGGGCGACATCCTAGACAGCTCGGACACTCAGAACCGCATCGTCGCGCTTCTAAATGACGCCATCGACTCGAAGGGCGCAGTCGTTAGGGGGATGGCATAATGGCTTTGCTTACTCGCTCGAAGTTTTATTTTGGGGTCCAGATTGATTCAGATAACAACATCCTTGATATCGACGAAGGAACGGGAGTCGTATCTGTCGCGCTTGCTGTTAAGGCGTTCTCGCCTAGTGAGCTCGCAGTCGCTCTCTCTTCGGCGCTGAACTCATCTGGATCCCTAACCTATACCGTTACTCTCAACCGCACCACACGGCTATTGAGAATTACAGCCAGTGGGACCTTCTCGATCCTTCGATCGTCTGGACCGAATAGCGCCTCCAACATCTATTCGCGCCTGGGCTTCGCCGGGTCTGGTGATCTCACTGGCTTCAGTCAATACGACGGGACTACGGCTATCGGATATTCCTACGAGCCTCAGTTTTACCTGCTCGACTACGTGCCACTGGACCACAACGTCAAGAGCGTGAAGGCCTCGATCAATGAGACGGGGTCCGGGGCGGTCGAGGTAATCCGGTTCGGCACTAAGCGATACATGGAGTGCTCGATGGATTTCATCACTGATCGGAAGTTCATCGGTGACGACATCTGGACCAGTAGCCAGACAGGGATCGCGGACGCGCTTCGGTTCATGGGCTTTGCCATCGAGAAATCGACCATAGAGTTCATGCCTAACGGATTAGACGTTGCGAACTATTCGAAGCTGGTTTTAGAATCCACGGAAAGCGACTCTCAGGGGACGGGCTTTAAGCTGTTAGAAATGATCGACTACGGCGAGGGGCTATACCGGACGGGGCGCCTGGTCTTTAGGGAGGTTTCGTGAGCGTATTAAACGGACAGAAAGCGGACGCGGCGACATTCAACTCAGCCTTCGCGTCGAAGCAAGACGATAACACGATGTACGGGGTCCAGACGCTCAGTGACGCAGGAAGTGGGGCGACCGTTTCTAACGTACAGCAGGCTATCAATGACGTGATCGCGTCCGACGCTCTCAAGATCCCACTGTCCCAGAAGGGCGCAGCTAACGGAGTGGCTACGCTCGGAGCAGATAGCAAGGTTCCATCGGCTCAGCTTCCGTCCTATGTCGACGACGTGATCGAGGTGGCCAACTTCGCAGCGCTCCCGGCAACTGGTGAGACCAGTAAGATTTACGTAACGCTCGACACGAATTACTCCTATAGGTGGTCTGGATCCACCTACGTCTTTATCGGTCGGCCTATCGTTAACACTGACGAGCTCCCAGAGGGAACGACTAACCAATACTTCACAGATACACGCGCCAGGAGCGCAGTCATCACTCAGGTCATCACGAACGGCGTGACGGATAAGTCTCCATCCGAGGATGCGGTATTCGATGCCCTGGCTCTAAAGCTGAACACTTCCGACTTCAGCACTAGCTTCGACTCCTCGCTCGCAACTAAGACGACGAATAACCTGAGCGAAGGCCTGACTAACCTCTACTTCACAGATGCCAGGGCGCAGAGCGCGACCATCACTCACACCATCACTGACGGAGTGACCACTAAGGCTCCTTCATCAGATGCGGTCTACGATGCCCTGACTCCAATCAACTCAGCGGTGGCAGGCAAACAGGACGGGATCCAGTTTAAGGATGAGGGGTCGAACCTCGGTACCTCTGGGACAGTTACCTCGATCGACTTCGTCGGTCCTGGGATTACGGCTACCCGGACCACGAACGCCATCACCGTTACCGTTAACGCCACTGGTGGCGGTGGTGGATGGCAGGCCTACTCTAGCCTGGCGCTTGCTGGCGGTGGGTCGATCGTGATCGTCCCGGCTGACGGTCAACAGAAGTGGCTCGTCCAGGCTTCGACTAGCGCAGGATCTCAGCTCTCGGCCACTCCATTCGGTGCGACTCCTCCGACCGCTGACGGATCAATGATCCGGCTGATCGGTAACTCGGATACGAACTGGATCGAGATCGTGAATAACGATGCGGCGAATGGTTGCATCTTAAACGGAAGCCCGGCTAGGCTTCTCAAGTATCACATCATGGACTTTGTGTACGATGCGACTCTCGCGCGTTATATCGAAGTAAACAGGAACTTCTAAGGGGTAAACGATGGCGCTCAACTCTAATTTTCGGACACTGACTGCGGACAACATCGAAGGCCTGGTCGATGATCGGAATTACCTGAAGGCGAGCTTCGAGAACGGGACGATCCAGGGCTGGACTGAGATGGCGGTAACGCTTACCTCTGGTCTCCCAACCGGAACTCCTACGATCTCCTCGACCGCTGCAGGTTCGATCGCGCTTTCCACTACCGCGACCACTCCTCTCTCGGGAGCTCGCTCGCTTCTCGTGACTGGCGCGGCTGGATGGACCGCAGGCCAGGGGTTCATCTCTGACGAGTTCACGCTCGACCGGATGGATCTAGGCAAGGTGCTGACAGTTAGCTTCGACTACGAACTCGTTTCCGGCACGCTCAATTTCTCAGGCACTCTCGGATCTCAGACATTGATGGTCTACATCTACGACGCTACCGCTGGAGGCGCTAACTGGATCCAGCCAGCCGGGTTCCTCGGCATGAACCAGTCGAGCGGTCCGGGTCGTGTGACTGCGACCTTCCAGTCTAGCGTGGTGGCTGGCCAGAAGTACCGGGTGGCAGTGATCGCCTCTCAGGCTGTCGGCTCCGCTTGCTCGCTTGAGTTCGATAACTTCACATGTTCTCGAGTGACTGCTCCGATTGGTCCTGTCGTGACGGATTGGGTGAGCTATACTCCGACAATCACTACCTCAAGTGGATCAATTACAAATTACACAGCATCTGGAAAATACAGGCGTGTTGGTGATAGCGTTCAGGTTTTTGGAAGCATTAAGTTTTCTGCCGCATCGGCAGCTTTTGCTCAATTGTACGCAACTCTTCCGTCTGGTCTTTCGATTGATACCGCAAAGGTTAATCCAAATCAGCAAACAATAATCGGTAGCTGCGGGGCGCTTGATTCTGGTATTGCAAACTACACTGGTGGTTCTGTTTTTGTGCAGCTTCCAAGCTATGTTTATTTAGCTCCATCCGCAGTAACAACTCACGCAGGAACGGCTCCGGTTGTTACTCCGGGTTTTAGCAATACCTTTCCAATCACATTTAACACCAACGATGAAATTTCATGGGAATATGAGGTTCCCGTTACTGGCTGGTCATCCTCGACTCAGCAAAGCTCGGACACCGACACTCGGGTGGTGGCGTTTCAGGCATATAATGCTGGAGGAACGGCTACATCGGTGCCGACAGGTGCAACTGCCACAAAAATTGTAAACCTAACCGCAATATCGGACACTCACGCCACATGGAACGCAGGATCACAGGCATATATAATTCCTGTTTCAGGGTATTACGAAATAACAAGCTCCGTATATACATCAGCCTTTAGTGGCGGTAACAGTGTTGGATTTATATTAAATGGTTCATATAACGAAACCGGAGCATCTCAACAATCTTCTTCAATAGCGCCAATAACTGTTTGGGGATCAAGAACCGTACAATTAAAGGCAGGAGACTCCGTATCTATTGGTTATTGTCAATTTTCTGGAACAACACAATCCGTTGGCGCATTTCCTCCGACATCGTTAAAGATCACAAGACTATCCGGCCCGTCCGTGGTGGCGGCCAGTGAGACGGTGGCGGCGGTGTACCAAACCGGGGCAGGTCAATCAATTCCTAACAATACAGTAACGCCTATTGTATACGGCACAAAAGTTTTTGATACGCACTCTGCGATGAATGCATCTACTGGTGTTTATACCGTACCAGTGAGCGGAACTTTTGAAGTTAAAGCATCCCATTATTTTGGAACGGCAATAACCGCCACTGCAACTGATGTTCAAACAATAGTTCAGGTTGATGGTATATCAATGTTTGGATCAAACTTAACAAAGTCCGGCACGGTGGCCGCACCATTGACGACTCTTGGATCGTTTCTTGTAAAAGCAAATGCCGGACAAACCATCAGAATAGCATTGCTTCAATCAAACTCTACGGCATCTGCTCAATCTCTTTTGGCAAATGTGACATTTAATTGGATCTCCATCAATAGGGTTGGTAACTGATCATGAAAAAAGTAATCATTAAAAACAAAGAAGGACAACACACTCACGGCGCTGAAATGCTCGATCCTCAGGCGTGGATCGCTGACGGTGTCGCAGGAAATTGGTGGGGCAAGCCCGAGCGTTGGGTTCACCACAAAGACGAGCCGATGGCCGAGGGCTACGACGAGGCCGATGTACTCGAAGAGCGCATCGTCGAGGACTATCCCGCCATTGAGCCAGTCCTGATCTCGGAAGCCATCCCTGGAAGCCCTGCCGTGATGGACGAGGCCGGAAACATCGTCGAGGCTGAGATCCCAGAAGTCCATGCCGTTTACTCCGAGGCCATCCCAGCTAGGACGCATCGCGAGGTAAAGCTCCGGGCCGAGTACACCGTGGAAGTCGTGGACATTACAGAGGCCGTGGCGCTGGAGAAGCTGTCCACTGAAGCTCTGCGCTACCTCGAGAGCACGGACTGGAAGGTTCTTCGACACATCAGGCAAAAGGCGCTTGGCATTACGACTAGCATGAGCGATGAAGAATACTTAGAATTTGAACTGAGCCGTGTCGAGGCGGCGAACAAGGTTATCAGGTAACGGAAGACCGAAAGGACGGGGTAGCTATATCGCAACTTATTCAAACAATACGACGATCAAGATAGGTGATACTGTTACATTTAACAGAACAATAAGTGGTTCTAATTTTTCCGAATCTTATACCGTCCCAGCTAATTCCTACCTTGTAGTTTATCGCGCCGCTTTCAACGTCGGTTTTGGTGCTGGAGCAAACATAACCTATCAATATCCAGGACATTCACCGATTCAATTAACTGGAGGCATCCCGAACGATTTCGAATACCAAACTTCGTCATATCCATCTCCTATTGTTGCTGCAAATCCATTTGCAAAAACTTTTCCCGCTGGAACTGTGTTTGTTTTTTCTATTACAGCCGCTGGTGGGTTTAGCGCAAGCTATTCATTCGCAGCTCAACTATTCCAAAACACGCCATGAATAAGATCGACGGTAAAACCTCCATTCCTGTTTTCGTAATCGGTGCGGCGGTCCCGTCTTTCGTTGCCTTTGTTCTCTGGCTCTCCTCGATCAGCTATTCAGCCACAGGAGCCGAGGCCAAGGTCCACGAACTCGAGAAGAAGCAGGAGGCCATGAGCTCGCTCCTGTTAAGCGTGAAGGAAGACCTTACGCTGATTAAGTACAAGCTAAAGATTGAAGGAGACGAGAGTGGAAAATAAAGGCGTGAAAGAAACGAAGGAAGCCCTGGTCGGGTTCATCAAGCTGGCGGCTATGCTGGCGACTGAGTTCAAGGATGGAGTCCAGGCGACCGACATCGCTCCGATCGTTGTTAAGATGCAGTCCGAGCCTCTAAAGTCCGCGCTCCTGGACGCCTATAACGGGATCGAGGAGGTCCCATCTGAGCTCAAGGATGTGAGCTTCGGCGAGGCCCTGAGCTTGGTTCCTGAGATGATCGACGCTCTGAGTGAGCTCGTGCAGGCGGTGAAGAAATGAACGCGATCCTTTCCGTCATTAAGGCTATCCCCACCGCTCTCTCGATCATTCAGGCCCTTGTCGGGCTCGTGAAGTCTCTCCGCGAGATGGCTCACAAGAAGGCGATGGAGGACATGGAAAAGGCTGTCACGAAGGACGAGGTCAAGGAATCACTGGACGATGTTTCGCGCAATCCTTGAGCGCGTACCGTTCCCTCTGACGCTGGCCCTTGCCGGGTGCAACGAAAGCCCAGACGCGAGCCTGTGCGTGATCTATTCAGACGATCCGAAGCCTGTGGTGTTCTGCCAGAACATGAAGACAGGCGAGGCCAGAGAGATTAGCCTAAAGGAATCCCATAAGTTCTACGCCATGAGCCCGAAGGATTATGAAGCCGTTCGGGCCTGGCATCGCAAGGAGTGCATGACGAATGAGTGAAGAGCAGATGCCAAAATGGTTAGAGATCGCCAGGAAGGAGCTCGGCCAGGCTGAGATCAAGGGCTCGAAGCATAATCCTCGCATCATTGACTACCACTTCGCCACTAGCCTAAAGGCTACCGAGGATGAGGTCCCGTGGTGCTCGAGCTTTGCGAACTGGTGCATGAAGCAGGCGATGATTAAGGGAACCGGATCAGCAGCCGCTCGGTCCTGGCTCGACTGGGGTCATAAGATCGAGAAGCCAGTACCTGGTACGATCTGCATCTTCCGCAGGGGGTCAGATCCTAAGTCTGGCCATGTCGGCTTCTACGTGGGCGAGGACGAGCACACGATCAGCCTGCTCGGTGGAAACCAGGGCGACCGGGTATCGGTGGCAAAATACAAGAAAAGCGAGCTCCTGGGTTACAGGTGGCCGTTTCCGGTGCTACCATCGGCGTAAGGTATGGCCTATCAATTAACGACCAGAGCAAAAAGTTTACTGAACCGGACGAACATCGAGCCGAACGTGGTCTTTTGCATCGACGGTTATGAGTTCTGCTTTGGTGCTCAGATCACCGGGGTCTATGCGTTCATCGGCCAGCCTGGTCTCGAGATCGGGAACTTTATTATCGGAGGCCTCGCGCCTGATCCTCGGGTGCTGGACTACATCAGCCTAGATGGAACTACGACCAACATCACTCAACAGCTAGACTCCGACAAAGGCGGCTCGAGCTCGACGCAGACCATGAAGATCCGGGTCGTGGACTTCGAGCAAACGGTAACGAAGCTCATCTCGCCAGGATATGACGTCGACGACGTGCTTTATCGTGACTGCACAATTTACCTCGGCTTCAAGGATGGCGCTTTTCCGGAAGACTATATCGACCTGTTCGTTGGTAAGATCCAGATGATTGAGTCTGGCGCTGGCTTCGTCGAGTTCACGATCGCTCACCCGGAGGATCTGAAGCGCTCCGAGGTGTACCCTCTAATCGAGACCGAGCTCGATGGTCGGGCAGACTACAAGTCGGCTAAGATCCAGAACCTGTTCTACACTCAGCGCGGAGACGTGGACGGCACGGTCGAGATCCGTTACTTGCAAAGCCCGTTTATCGGCGACACGGCTGTGGTATCCACATCAGGAAACCTGATCACAGTCGAGATCGAGTCATCGGTCACGAAACACAAGACCATCAAGAAGGCCATCGAGGGGAGCTTGGATGCTTCCTTGCTGGTCACAGTCAAGGCTGACGGAGACCAGAACGCGGTCGCGCTGGCTCAAGGGATCACACCTCTTAGCGTCCCGGATACGCTCAAGCTCAAATCAGTTGATGGATTGCTTACTAGCAACACTCCGCTCGTCCGCACATTCGTTCGAGTGGATGATGAGATCATCGAATACACCGGGATCGACACTGGTGCGAATGAGCTTCTCGGGTGTACTCGCGCCGCTCTCACTAGCTTCGGATCGGTCCATGAAGACGAGGCTTCCGTTTCGTCGATGTACATGATCGGAGACGGGACAGCAGACTCTAACGCCATTGATCTTGCACTTCGGATCATGATCTCAGGATCTGGCGATTATGTGGCCGAGCAGGGTGGGATCCAGTTCTATAACTTTGGCGAAATGGAGAACTATCCGAACGGTCTCCTCGTGACTGGCGTGGATCTTGTTCGCGAGAAGAACATTCGAGTCGGAGATACTATCTCGATCACTGGTTCGATGATCCCAGGCAATAACGTATCTGACACGATCGAGGACATTGAGGTGATCGACCTCGGAACCATCATTTACGTTTCTGGCGCGTCGTTCACTGTTGAGTCTGAAAGCCCGGCTGTGATCAGCATCTCGAGTCAGTACGATGTTCTTCCCGACGGTATTGGCATGAGCCCGAAACAGGTGGATATTGAGCGGTTCATCGAGCTCAAGAAGAAGTTTCCATCCATGCTCCCGACTCTCCAGGTTTACCTGCGCGAGACGATGAACGTGAAGGACTTCATCCAGAAGGAGCTTTTCATCCCGTCTGGGATGTACGCGCTCCCACGTAAGGGCAAGGCTTCGGCTGGTATTCTCGCCCCACCGCTTTACGAGTCCGAGTCTAAGATCCTGACACTTGATAACTTGAAGGATCCGCAGAAGATCAAGACCAGCCGATCGGTGAATAAGTATTTCTATAATGCTGTCGTGACCAAATACAACGAAGACTCGGTCGAGGCTGATAAGTACCTGAATCAGAACATCGTCCTCTCGGCTCTCTCGACCGCCAGGGTGAAGGCTCCGACTAGGCCGCTGACAGTAATCGCTCGAGGTGTTCGTCCTGGTGGGGTAAATGAAGAGATCATCCGTAGGAACTCGAAGCGCTATCTCGACCGCTACCAGTTCGGTGCCGAGTGGATCCCTGTTGAGCCTGATTTCAAGACCGGGTTCGGGGTCGAGATCGGGGATTCCATCGTCTTCGGTGAGCCCGCACTTCAGGTGTCCGACTCGTCCACCGGGACTCGCGATTTCCGGCCTCGGGTGTTCGAAGTAGTGAACAAGGATTTCGACTGGCGCGCTGGCCGGGTCAGGCTTCAGATCGTGGACACGAACTACTCTACCGGGGTCCGCTACGGGACATGGGCCCCGGCTTCTCAGATCGTCGAGAAGGTTGGGCCTAACCAGATCAAGCTCGAGCCTTCTTTCGGAGCGGAATCAGAAGCCGATAAGTGGACACCGTATCTGAACAGGACGGTCAGGATCCGCTCTGAGGATTTCTCCGAGAGTCAGAATGTGAAGCTAGTTTCCTTCGATCCGGCTGATCCGTTGATTGCGACCGTCAGCCCGGCGATTCAGTTCTCCGGGACTCCAACGGTTATCATCAACTCGCTCTCGAGCGCATCGGCCGGGACTTCAACGGTTACGCTATGGGGTGCCGGGCTTGCTTCGTACACGATAGGTGCTGAGCTTATGAGAGCCTCCCCGCTTCAGCGGTTCACCATGATCGGCTCTGAGATCTCAACCGTGAGCTTCGTATATAACAAAAGCGCAGGCGGCCCCATTCCGGCATCGGCTTATTACGAGGCTTTGATTTACAGGCTTTCCGGGAACTTGCTTCAGACCATGACCGCTTCCCCAAATCCGGCCAACACGAACACTCCCGTGGCTGTGTCTGATCCGATTCAGGTTCTTTCGGTTGCGTCTGGAACAAATAAGACGATCACTTTCAATTTTGGGCCGATGAGTCTAGTCGATGGTGCTGATTACGCGATTGCTTTTAGGCTCAGGATGCTAAGTGCGGATGTTGATTTCGACACCGCGGCAGCGACTCGAATAGAGCTTCAATACATCGCGGGGCGATCAAGCGCTCCGAGCATTTTAAGAAATTATGGGAACTTCTATATTTCTCAGGCGTTCTCGGCTGTCGGGTCTTATCCGTATCTGAAAATGAAAGCAGAAGGAGGCGAGGTCTTCGACTTCTCGAGCGCGATCCTTGATGTGCCGAATTACGACGAGCTCAACACCTCGAACGATGCGCTATACAAGGCGCTTCATCCGTTCTGGAATTGCAGCGCGGAGGTAACGGTAGGCGTGTCCGATATGGCGTTCGAGGTGGGGCCTGGTGATCTCGGAAAGTTCTTCGTTGGGGCAACTATTCGGGTGTTCGCTCCGGATTATTCCGACGACTCGAAGGAGATCCAGCTTCGTGTGAAGGAGATTGCGGGGTCGGTCGTTACGCTGAATGCCTCGATGGGGTTCACTCCCGCGGTTGGATACCGGGTCGAGCTTATTGGCTTTGCGTCCGATCAGGGAACGCCTTATGTTTGGGTCTAAAGAAGGGAAAAGATTATGGCAGAAGTCACACCTCTAAAGCAGTTGATCCTAGTCGAAGAAGTCGAGACCGGAGCGTCAGCGTCCGAAGCGACCATGACGAAGATCGCTGGGTCCGTGAACCATGCGGTCTCTAATCAGTTCATGAGCTGCGCCTTTAACCTTCACGGTCCGTACTGGATCACGCCAGTCCCAGACTCGAACGTGGATATCGAATGGATCGCGCCTTGCAACATGGAGATCGTGAAGATCCACTTCTACCACAAGGAGGCCGGGGCTTCTGGCACCTGTGAGGTCGATGTGCTGAAGTACCCGTTGGCCGGGGGCTCGAGCTCGATCTTCTCGACTAGACCTGCCATCCCGTTCTCAGCCGGGAACGCGGTCCGGGTTATCACGGACTACGAAGGCACGACTCCGACCGATGTGAATCTTCCAGCGGGATGTACCGCCCCCAGGCTGGCCAGCGTTACGGTCGCCGAGAACGACGTTTTGAAGATCTCCTTCATCCAGAAGCAGGGATCAAGCGCCGAAGGGGTGGGGCTCCACCTCATCATGCGCCCCGTTTGACCTATAACGGCCCTGGCTGTCGATTTAAGCGATTTCGTTGATCGGCGAATGGTCACGGTGCTACCTGGGCCAAAATCGCCTATAAACGATTTTAGAGCGTTCTGTTGTTTCCGCTTTGATTCTAGCGCTTGGTGGTATAAGAAAGCAAACGGCCCGACTTTAGCGAGTCGAGCCGTCTTTGGCAATTAGTGCCGGAGAGTGAGCAACTGTGACGGAGTTGCCTTCGATGTGTTTAGCACTCGAGGCCTCCTAACGCAACAAAAAGGGGGACATCTTGAGCGACACCATCACCATCAAATTCAAGAACTGGGATAAGTACAACAAACGCCAGAAGGACATCAAGCGCCCTTACTGGTTCGCCATGTCGAACGAGATCTTTCTCGATCCGCTTTACTCCGAGCTTACCGATCAGGAACGCCAGGCGTTCATCTGGCTCCTGTGCGAAGCGTCCCGACAAAACAAATACGGCGAGGTCGAAATCTCGAAAAGACTTTTCCACCAAATCACCGGATATAAATGCTCGGTCTTAGACGCTACAATTCATAAGTTATTGAAATCAGGGCGCGCGGCAGGATCCCGGCAGGATGGCGGCAGGATCGCGACCGCTACAAGACAAGACAAGACAGAACAAGACAGGACAGAACAGGACATTACGTTAGGCGCGAGCGAAAAAAATTCGCTCTCGCATCCGGAGGCTTTCGCAGAGCTTCATGGATTCTTTCTTGAGAGGGGGGTAAAGCCTGAGATCACTCTGGCCTGGGAGCAAACATTCCCGGAATCATCGTGGGTCATCCAGGAAGTCAGGAAGGCTATCGCCTGGGAAACAGCGAACACCTCTCGCAGGAAAATAAACTTCGGGCGGTTCATGACGAACTGGCTTAACAAAGGGTGGGACTCGAGACGGAACACCGGGTCGCCACAGAACTACGCCGAGCGTCGGTTCGAGAATAATAAAAGCGCGCTTGAGATTGCGCTGGCGAGGGAGGCCGCTAAAAATGAAAAGTGAGATCATCAAACTGGTTTTTACCCTGGGCGAATACTACGACAAGCGACTCACTCCAGAGCAGCTCGAGATGTACTCTCAGGATCTGTCGGTCCTCTCACCAGAAGAACTCCGGGAGGCGATCCTGAAATACCGAGCCGACGGTAGGAACGATCGCTTTCCTCTCCCGGCGAAATTGATTTCGATCATCCGTCCAGTCGAAACAGAGCTCGATCTCGGGAACGACGTGGCGTCGCGGATCATCGGCGCTGTCTCGAAATTCGGATCATACCGGGGCGCGGAAGCCAGAGCCTACATCGGGGAGATCGGATGGGAGTGCGTGAAGCGCTTCGGAGGATGGGTCACGATCTGCTCCGAGCTCACTGACGACACGAAGACCTCGATCTTCGCACAGCTCCGAGGCCTTGCTCAGACGGTCGCGAAGAAGGGCGCGAATGGAACGCTTGAAGTTGCGCCTGATTTCAAAAAGGAAATCGGGACGGAGCAGGTGCGAGCACTCATCGCAGGATTTTCTTCTAAGGGTAGCGACTAGGCAATTAGTTCTAATAATAAGCCCGAATGGGATTTCTGAGGTATTGTCCGGGCATGAACAACAAGATCGACCACGAAAAGATTGAACAGGTGAAAGCCATGCTTCGCGATCCACTGGTAGCGCAGGCCTGGCACATTTACTACTCGATGGAGTATTCCAAAGGGTGGAACTCGAAGGCGTTCCTTGAGGCCAGGGAACGAGCATGGAGAAACTATTGCCATTACCGAGATCTGTATCTCGGCATCAAGGTGGCAGAACTGGACGCTAAACTAAACTGAAAGGAAGCGAAGCAATGGAAAACAAAATCAAGCTAAGTGGAAAAGCGCTTTACGTGAAAGAGCGCACAGCGAAGACCGGGATGATCATTACCAACTTCATGGTTGAGTGCCAGAACGCAGAAGGTTACACCTCGAAGATCCCGGTGACTGGCTTCGGCATCAACACGAAGATCGTCGACGGAGACCAGGTGACTGTCTTCGGAAGCCTTCGGAACGCTATGATCAAGAATCCAGATCCAGCCGCTAAGAAAGACTTCCGGCTCGAGGCGATCGCTGACCGGATCGACGTCCTCAGTGCCGACGTTCCGTTCTAATCTTTTCCAGCACCGTGTGAGCCGAGCGGTTAATGATCGGCCAACTTTTACAACAGGATGGGAGGCTCCTCATGTTCGACGAATATACAGATGGATTTAACGCAGGATTTGACTTCGCTCACACTGGCCCGGCCTTGAAGAAGCTCGAGGCCGAAGCAGAAGAGCGCGGATTCCGCAAGGCCGTGACTGATCGGGATTATCTCAGGATCCACAGGCAACGCATGGAGATCATCCTGGACCAGGTGGAAGATCAGACTTTCGACGTTGTGCTGAAAGCATTCTCCGAGTTCGGGCTTTTCAACACTGAGAGCGGTCAGGGGAACAAGGGAGGCGCGATCCATGAATGGCTTCGCGTGAACCGGGATCGGATCCTGGCTGGCGGGTATCCTGTGCGGATCAAGGCAGAAGGAGCTGAGTGATGACACCGACAGAAACGCACATTGATGCGCTGATGGAAAAGATTGAAAAGCTCGAAGCCGAAAACGCCCGACTGAGGGAGGCGTTGGAGTTTTATGCTGATAAGGCGTGGATAAATATCAAAATGCCATATCTTACCGAAGTTGATTTCGACGATGTGTCAAAACCATTTCTAGATCAAAAGCCAATGGGTGGCCGCCGTGCCCGTGAAGCGTTGAATTACCTGCGGAAAGGTGGGCAGTGATGCTTATTACCAAAGACTATCTGGAATCATTGAACCCCTGCAAAAATCGTTTTGATCACTATTTGACTTGTTATTCAAACTGGCAAGGTACGCTTGAAGCGTTTCTTGCTTTACCAGAACTTACTCATGAGGATAAAAAATGGGTGTTTGTTCGGTCGATTGATAAAGACAAGCTGCGTTTAGTAGCTGCCGACTTTGCCGAAAGAGTGTTGCACATTTACGAAAGCAAATATCCAAACGATGATCGTCCGAGAAAGGCAATAGAGGCCGCAAGAAAAGGTGCTACTGCTACTGCTGCTCATGCCGCTGCTGATGTTGCTGCTTATGCTGCTGATGCTGCTGCTTATGCTGCTAATGCTGCTGCTTATGCTGCTAATGCTGCTGCTTATGCTGCTGATGCTGCTGCTTATGCTGCTAATGCTGCTGTTAGAAAGGAAGAAGAACAAGCTCAGATTGAAATAATGAAAAAGTATGCCCGTGAAGCGCTGAAAGGCGAAGCTACGAAAGGCGCGGAGTGATCTGTGAACAAGAAGAAAAAACCGCTCTGCGTGTATGCACTCAAAAGAAACGGAAAGCCATACCGATGGATGGTGCGGACGGTTGTCAAAGGCGAGCCCGTTTATCTCGGATGCTACGAGAGCATGGAGAAGGCGGTCGAAGCCTGGAACAGATACGCGGTTAAGAATGGAAAGCAAGTGACGAGCATTGAGGCGCTCACTGGATAAGGATTAAGAATTGCCTGGCATGGTGCCGGGCTTCCCTCGAGTCGGAGTTTAACCTCGGATGGCTACAATAACGCAGCCTCCGGCTCGAGGGCTTTCAATTTATGAACATGGAAACGGAAACGATGGTCGAGCTCTTTTGGATTTTCTTTTTATCTGGCGGCTCATTCGCGCTCGGTGCGATGCTTGTCGCCTGTGGCCTGAGATGGGCCGGGGAGGTTCTATGCAAAAAGTAAAACACGCGCCGTCATGCCTTGGCTGGATCTGCACCTGTGGCGCTGATAAGGCTGATAGCTCTTGTGCTATCCAGGTCGAAGCCTCATCATCTCAGCGTGGCCAAGGCGAAACCAAAACCGCATACTGACACGATCATCAAGGGACTGAGCGAAGCAGTCAACCGGGACATGATCGCCCAGGTTAAGCGCGAGGCCTACGAACTAGGGAAGCGCGAAGGGTTCCAACTTGCCATTGCCCTAGTCGACGAGGAAGTCGGGGAGTGTGAGTGTCGCATGGAGGACTCGATGCTCATCATCTGTTCGTCGTGCCAGTCCGAGCCTGTGTTGACCTTTTTGATTGAGATGAAAAAACACATCTTCTAGGCCCGATCCTATTAGGTTTAATAATTACCCGGAGCTAGGTTTAACTGGTAAAGTCCAGGCATCAACAAACACGACCGAAGCGAGGCGGTCATTCTATGTACATTCCCTTTTCCGATTATCGTTCTCTTCCAGGAATTAACGCCAGCCTTCTCAAGGCCTGCGCTAACGGGCTCTGGTCTGGCTGGCAGTCGCTCCATGTCGAGCGCGAGCCATCCGATGCGATGAAGTTCGGCACGGCTTTGCACGCCTACTTTCTCGAAGCCGATCGGTTCGGCGACCTGGTGGCCGTGAGCCAGAAGTTCGACCGTCGCACCAAGGCCGGGAAGGAGGCCTCCGAGGCTTTCGAGGCTCAGGCATCTGGCAAGACCGTCATCACTGACGAGGAGCTCGAGCAGATCAAGCGGATGCATCGTCGCGCCGCCGAAATCCTGGAGTTCTCATCCCTGCTCGGGACCGGGCTCAAGGAGTTCACCATCTCGGGCGAGATGCCAGCCGGTGCGATCAAGGGAAGGCTCGATCTCATGTCCCAGGACGGAAGCGTGATCGTGGACATCAAGACCACGCGCTCGGCTGATCCGGCGCTGTTCGCGAAGGACTTCCTGAATCTGCACTATGACGTGCAGTTTCTCCATTACGCGAATTTGGCGCGGATCCATAATCCGAAGCTGGCAAGCGTTCCGAAGATGCTGGTCCTGGCCTGCGAGACAGGATCCGGCGAGGTAGCGCTGTACGACGTGACCGACATCAGCACACGTGAAAAGGCTGTAGAGAAGTACTGGCGCGCCTTCGATACAGCGCTTGAGCTTGAGCGTACGCCAGAGTGCCCGGATAAGTTTCCGAGATTCGCCGTACCATTAACCGCACCCAGCTGGGCATGAAGGAGGCGACCATGAAGAACATCGTGAAGGCATTACTTGAAGCACAGAAGAAGATCGAGAACGCTCGGAAGAACGCTAATAACCCACACTTCAAAAGCAGATACGCCACGCTCGAGGCTGTCCTGGATGCGGTGAAGGTCGAGCTGAACCAGAACGGGATCGTCATCGCCCAGACCTGTGGCAAGGATCCAGAGGGCCACTTCGTCGAGACTAAGCTGATCCACGAATCTGGCGAGCAGATCGAGAGCAGGATTTACCTGGTCCTCGAACGCCAGACCATGCAGGGCTTCGGTTCAGCTCTCACCTATGGCCGCAGGCTGGGCCTTGCTTCCCTGGTGGCACTCGGAGCCGAGGAGGACGACGACGCTAACAGGGCCGAGCGTGAAGCGCCTAAGCCTGTCCAGGCAAGGCCAGCGCAAAGGCCGATCCAACAGAAGGCCTCCGGTCCTTCGTGGGATGATTTCAACAGATAGCGCCAGCAGGCCAGGGAATAGCCTGCTACTCTCGCGGCGCTGGTCGGGGCGGTTGACTTCGGTTGACCGCCCTGATTTACTTCAGGCCATGTCATCACAGCCGGAAAAGCTTATCGAGAACCAGATCCTGACCTACCTTTTCAAGCGCGGTATCTTCGCCTGGAAGAATCAATCGGTCGGCATTTACGATCCAGTAAAGCGGATCTATCGGAAGAATAATAATCCATTCCACATCAAGGGCGTGTCGGACATTCTCGGCATCCTTCCCGGTGGACGGATCCTGGCTATCGAAGTGAAGACTGATAAGGGGCGAGTGAGCCCGGAGCAGCAGTTCTTTATTCAGAAAATAAATGATCGAGGGGGTCTTGCATTCGTGGCTCGGTCGATATACGACGTAGAAAAGGAACTCGCTAAACATGACTCAGGCAATACTTCAGGCCCTTGATTCTAACGATCCGCTGGTCGCTGTGGGCTTTATGATCTTCGTGTTTTTCATGCTCGTCTTCGGCCTGGTTACACTGATCGGCCTGTTCTTAATCGCATCCGACAGGAGCCACCGCCATGATCGCCATCGTTGAAAAGATTATCGGCTTCCTCGACAGCCTACTGTCTAGGTTCCTCGCAACGCTCACGGACTCCCCCCAGACCGTGGGCGCTGCAAGGAGAACTAAAACCAACAAACGAAAGAGAAAGAAAATGCCAGCAAACAAAAAAGTAGCTAAGAAAGCAGTAACCAAAACCATTAAAGCCAAGAAGGCCAAGAAGACTGTAAGCAAAAAGAAGAAGTAAGTTTCGTCGGCTCCCATCCGATGAGCGAGGCCAGGACCAACACCATGCGTGTTCCTTTCAATGGTTCTGGCCTTTTCTTTTCTTCGGGCTATGCTGTCAGAAGGATGGGGGTGATCGAGCGTGGTGTTCTATTGCGAAGAGTGTGGCATGACGAAGACTGGCGACCAGGTGATCCGAAAGATTTACACCTGGGTATGCGCGGACTGTCGCTCGATCCTGATGGTGGTCTCAGATGAACGGAAGAAAAGCCTTAACTAATCACTCCCACGGAAGCCTGAAGTCTTCGCTCGGTACACTCATCGGGACCATAAAGCTCGCTTTCCTGACTTTGTTAACCTTCTTCGGCGCCATGATTTTCTTATCCGATAGCCTCTCTTGATCCATGAGGTCGCCACACCAGCACCGTTTCTGCTTCACAATCCACATCCCGGAATCGTACCCGGCTGCGGTCCGGCAATAGGTCTTACACTCAGCGTCCCGGACCTGGTCTAGGCTAAAGCATACTGCCACGAGCAGGACGAGCGCCTGGGCCCATGGCCTCACTTCTTCCGCTCCCGGTAGTAAGTTAAAAGCCGATCGGCGTCCTTGATCATCGTGCGACCGTATTTCCCGAACAGCTCGGCGAACCACTCTTCGACCTGGTCGTCGTCTAGCTGGAGCTCATGAAACGAGAGCTCGTGCTGATAGGCATGGATCAGCTCGTGGAGGATCGTCTCCGAGTTCATGCTCGAGCGCCTGATGTGGATCTTCCTATCGTCCAGCATGGCGATCCCGTGCGTCTCACCAAATCGAGCGTTGTGGATCTTATCGGTGCGGACGGTGATCTTCCATTTCTTATTCACTACCTTCACGATCATAGAGACCTCCTCAGAAGCTGATAAAGCGCGGGCCGTATTCGTCGATGAGACCGATCCCTGTCGTCCAGTTATGGATCCGTTGCGGACGGTAGGAGAGGGCTTTCGAATAGGGGTCGCCGATGAATCCGGCGTTAAGCTCCCAGAAGGTCTCGCCATTATAGCTCCGATAATTAACCCCGCCACGGTGAGAGTGACCGCACACGACGTTGCAGTTGTTAAAATCACGGTGCGCGCCCAGCTTCGAATAGTGGCCGTGGATGAACAAGATCCCGTTGATGTAGAGTTCCTCGGTCGGGTCATGGATTGTCGTCACTCCTTCGAAAGTCATTCTGGATCGGATGGCCTGGGCGATCAGGTGTTCTCCCTCTGGGCACTTCTCGACGATGCGCTTGAGTATTCTCGCGTCATGGTTGCCCATGAGCTGGAAGCATTTCGCCTTCGGTGCTACCTGCTGGAGCGTCTTCCAAAAGTCCTCTGCCATCTCCCTGGACAGATCATCCTCAGCCTTCGGCGTGTAGGTGTTCAGCGACCTGGCAAACTTCGAGGCCGAATACTGGTCGGTAAGATCACCAACCTGGACGATCACGTCCGGCTGTTCCTTCTGAGCGAAGGCGTAGACCATCGAGAGCGCGTTCAGATTTACGAAAGGCAGGTGCATGTCGCCCACGACCATGATCTTCTCGGCGTGGTTAAGCCTGACGACGTTTCTGTGTTCCTGAGAGTAAACGATCTCTTTGATCTTCTCAGGATCATCAATGGCCGGGAATGGATCCTTCTTCTTCGGCTCTTCCTTCTCTACCAGGCCAGCCGCCCTGAGAGCGTTATCCCAGGTCCCGAACAGGATCCCGACCGGGATGCGCGGAAAGATGGCCTGGAAATCCGAGATCATCGGGACGCGCCCCAACTCATGCGCGAGCTCCTTCAGCTTTACGACCACGTAGTGCTTCTGGTCCATGCGTGTTCCCCCGCTCTTAGGGTAAGGGGATCACTAGGAAAAAAAAGCCTACTCTCTCGACTCGGTGCAGTAATGCGTTCGGCTTTGATTCCTGACGAGGATGGTCTAACACTGGAGAGAGAGGCCCCAGTGGGGCTAGCTGGACCGTCCAGTGGAGGAACAGAGCATGACCAACATTCCAGAGATCCATTGTCGCTATGACCGGATGATTCCCATCCATGAGCTGAAGGATCACCCGAAGAACAGGAACAAGCACTCAGACGAGCAGATCGAGCGCCTGGCGAAGCTCTACGAGTACCACGGGATCAGGCATCCCATCATCATCTCCGAGCTCTCAGGCTGTATCGTGGCAGGCCACGGACGGAAGCTAGCAGGGAAGAAGGCGGGCTTCGATTCAATGCCTGTGGTCTACCAGAAGTTCGCGGACGAGACCGCCGAGTATGCGTTCATCCAGGCCGACAACGCGATCGCATCCTGGGCCGAGCTCGACCTGGCTGGAATCAATGCGGACTTGCCAGACCTTGGACCAGACTTTGATCTCGAGATGCTGGGACTCAAGGACTTTACGCTTGATCTGTCGGAGAAGCTCGAGCCAGAGTGCGACGAGGACGAAGTGCCAGACGCCAGGCCAGATCCGAAGGTGGTTCAAGGCGAGGTTTACATCCTTGGGAATCATCGCCTCATGTGCGGAGACTCAACTGCGATCACCGATATCGAACGGCTAATGAACGGCGAGAAGGCCGATATGGTTTTTACAGATCCTCCGTATGGCATGAATTTAGATACAGACTACTCAAAAATGGGGAAATCTGGATTAAAGCACAAACGAGTCATTGGCGATGGAGATGATTTTAAGGCTGAACTAATACAAACTCTATTGGGAATTTTTCAAGATTGTGAAGAGATTTTTTTATTCGGCGCAGATTATTACGCCGAGTTGATTCACGAAAAAAATAATGGCTCTTGGATTGTTTGGGATAAGAGATCACGATCAGAAATTGAAGTGGGAACATTAGACGGTGCATTTGGTTCAGACTTTGAAACTTGCTGGTCTAAAAAGAAACGCAAACGAGAACTTGCGAGAGTGCTTAGGCAAACCGGAGCTTTTTCGGCAAGAGGCGAAGACAGGTCTGTCCATCCAACACAAAAGCCGGTTGCGCTTGTTGAGTGGTTTTTTGAACGCGCAAAAGGTTCAAATATTGTAGACGTTTTTGGTGGGTCTGGATCAACACTAATCGCCTGCGAAAAGACTGGACGAAACTGCTTTATGATGGAGCTTGATCCGCATTACTGCGGAGTAATCCTCGACCGATGGCAGAAGTTTACAGGCAAGAAGGCACACCGGGAAGACGGAGTCGCCTGGGATGAGATCAGAGGTGCGTGATGGCGGTTGAAATCGACAAGAAGAAGCTAGAAGCCTTCATGCGACAGAAGCCGACGCTCCTCGATACGGCTGCGTTCTTCGACTGCTCGGATCGTACCATCGAGCGCTTTATCCGCGACGAGTACGGCGTGAGCTTTGTCGAGTTTCGGCAACAAAAGATGGTCCACACTAGACACGCGCTGATCAGAAAGGCGATCGAGAAGGCCATGGGTGGGGATAACACCATGCTGATTTTTTGCCTAAAGAACCTATGCGGTTGGGCAGATAAGCAAGAAGTGGCTGTCGAGAACGAGGGCGCGATCAAAATAAACATGAACTACGAGCGCAAGAAGAAGGAATGAGTGAAGCAGTCGAACAATACTCCAAGCCCTACTTCAGCGACTTTAACCCGCGAGTTATTCCTTATCAGTCTGATGTCGTCGATTTTCTTGATGACTGGGATTTCGGAACAGGTACGCCTGAGATTCTCTTGTCTGGCAGTTATGGATCCGCAAAGTCTATCCTTATGGCTCATCTGGCCGTCCGTCATTGCGTCGAGAATCCTGGAGCGAGAGTCTGCCTAGCGCGTAAGGCCCTGCCTGATCTGAAGGATACGATCTTCAAGGAGATCCTGGAGCACATCACGGAAGACTTCGTCGAGGGAAAGCACTACAGAGTAAACCACTCGATCGCTAAGGTTACCTGGTGGAACGGATCCGAGATCATCTCGAGAAGCTGGTCGGATAAGAAATACAAGAAGGCCCGGTCTCTCAAGCTGTCCATGGTTGTGTTCGAGGAGCTCACCGAGAATAACGAGGATGACAAGGCCGCCTTCGATACGCTGAAGGCCCGTCTTCGTCGGATCCCAGAGGTGAAGGAGAACATCCTGATAGCTGCCACGAATCCGGACGGGCCAGGCCACTGGGTCTATAAATACTTTTTCGACAGCGAGGCCAGGACTCGAAAGGTGTTCAAGTCGGTAACGACCGATAACCCGTTCCTAGATCCGGTTTACATCGAGCAACTGAAGCAGGACTTGGCTCCTCGAGAGGCCCAGAGGTACATCTATGGCGAGTGGGTCGAGATCGACCAGGATCGGATCTACTCGGCCTATGACGCCGATAAGAACTACCTGAACACCGCCTACCAGGTAAGGCCCCATCTCCCGATCGTGCTCGCGTTCGACTTCAACATCGGCCACGGGAAGCCCATGTCATCGGCGGCTGGCCAGTGGGACGGAAAGGCCTGGCACTGGTTCGACGAGGTGGTCATCCAAGGAGCTCGGACTCAGGACGCTATCGACGCATGGATCGATAAGGGCATCCTGACGCACCGGGCGAAGATACTGGTGAGGGGTGACGCTTCCGGGCAGGCCCGTGACACGCGCTCCATCGTGTCGGATTATGACATCATCAGGAAAACGCTGGCCAACTCAGGCGCTACCTTCGAGATGCAGGTCCCTCGTGAGAATCCTCCGGTAAGGAAGCGCCACAATATCGCGAACGCCTATTGCCAGAACGAGGCAGGCGAACGGCGCTTGTTCGTTTACAAAACGGCTCCCGTAACGCACGATGGGCTAAGGCTGACAGCTCTGAAGAAGTCCGGCGATTACATCGAAGACGACTCAAAGCCTTACCAGCACATTACCACCGCGATCGGCTACGCTGTGGTTTACGAGCACAACTTGCTCGGGACCGTAATGGTCGGAAGCTCAAGGAGATAAAATGCTGAACCTTTTGAACCCTAACGTCCGTAGACAGATCATCGACGAATCCAAGGCAAGCGAGAACGTCGAGCGCAAGAAGGTATCCTTTGGGCAGTTCGAGATCTTCAAGGACCGGATCCTCCAGCAGGTGAAGGCCTACCTCGAGGGATTCTACTCGAAAGACACCATCCAAAACACGCCGATCGTAAGCTCGGTCAACCTGGCTCGCCGGATCGTGAAGAAGGAAGCCAGCCTTTACAGGAAGGCTCCAGTCCGTGAGTTCTACGGCCTCAGCGAAGAGCAGGAGATGGTGGTCCGTCAGGTGTACGCGGACCTAAAGATCGACACGGTCATGATGAAGGCTAACGAGTACTTCAAGCTTCAAGACCAGACGCACCTGTATCTCATCCCTCGCGCCGGGAAGCTGAAGCTCCAGGCCTTGCTTGCCCATAACATCGACGTGGTGCCATCGTCCCAGGACCAGGAGGATGGCGAGGTTTACTGCATCAACGGATTCGACCGGAACCTAGCTAACGTTAAGGTGACAGAAGACGGCGACAGCATGAACGAGCTGATCGCGGACGAAGACGATTATCAGGCGGGCATGAAGGCGATCGCGGTATGGTCGCCTGTGTTCAATTTCGTCATGGATGAAAATGGAAACATCATGAAGGCCGACAGCTACGAGAACCCGATCGGTGGGGTCGTGCCATTCGTGGACATCAACGGTGGCAAGGACGGCGAGTATTGGGTCCGCTCCGGCGCTGCCCTTACCGACTTCACCATTCAATTCAACGCAGGCCTGACCGACCTCGGGAACGTGGTCCGCATGCAGGGCTTCGGCCAGGCATGGCTGAAAGCTCCGTCTAACCTGATCCCGAATAATGTCCAGATCGGGACTAACTTCGTCCTTCGCTTGCCTATTGATCCTAACAACCCGGTCGAGACCGACTTCGGCTATGCTAACGCGAACCCTGATCTGCAAGGATCGCTGTCCTACCTTGAGGGCCTCCTGTCTAGCTTCCTGACAAGCCGGGGCGTGGATCCGAAGGTGGTCAATGCGAAGATGGACTCGGTGAAGTACAGCTCGGGATTCGAGCGCCTGCTGGCCATGGTCGAGCAGTTCGAGGCCAGCGAGTCCGACATCGCCGCCTTCAAAGATGCCGAGCAGAAGCTGTTCAAAATCATCGTGGCGTATCTCAACACCTACGGAGGGACTAGCGTTCTTCCGGGCTACCGGGTAGCTCCGATCTCTGAAGACGCCTTCATGAGCATCACCTTCAAGAAGCCTTCAAGCGTGGTATCCGAAGCCGAGAAACTCCAGAACATCCAGCAACGGAAGGAGATGGGCCTGATCACTCAGGTCGAAGCCATCGCCCTGGACCGCGAGATCGAGCTCGAGGATGCGCAGGAAGTCTATCAGCGAATCCAGGAAGAGTCTGGTCGTGAAATGGAAAGAATCATGCCAACTCAGACCACACCCGTGGCTGAGGTCCAGGACATGGAAGACGATATGCCAGAAGAGGAAGGCGACGTCGGAGCTGAGGACTGATGGCCGAGCCAGGGATCAAGCTCACTAAAAGCCGGGTTTCTCAGAAGCTCGACCTAAACGAGCTGACTGGCCGGGACATTTCATCCGATCCTGTCCTGGTCCGTAAGATCGCCCAGGGTGTGATCGACTACATGGTCGACCGGGCCAAGGAGGGGCGAGGCCTGGGGCGCAAGGATCTGAAGAGTCCATATTCGAAAGCCTACGCTAACAGCCTATCATTTAAGGCCGCAGGCAAGAGCCGGAACCAAGTGAACATGACACTCACCGGGGATATGCTTCGCTCGATCGACATCCTCGAGGAAGACGGAGCCTTGGTCGTTATAGGCATCGACGACGAGGTGGACGCACCGAAGGCTTACGGACATCAGACCGGATTCGAGGGCCATCCTACGATCCCTAACGGGAAGTATAAGCGCCCCTTCTTCGGTGTTACCAGCGACGAGGTAAAGCGCGAGGTGCTCCCGAAGTTCAAGGCCGAGATCGACGCTAGCGCAGGATCCAGGACGATCAGCTCACTCGAGAGCCAGGAGAAGGCCGTGGAGTTCGTACGCGGGCTTAGGACGCTTGAGGATCTGTTCGGCCTGGTGGGCGGTCTGGAATGAAGCTCGTATTCAATAAGGCCAGCCTGGACCGACTGGAGAAGGAAACAAAGGATCGGATCAATAGGGTAATTCAAAACCCTCAACTGATTAACGAGCTCGGGAAGATCGCCGTCGATACTCTGAAATTCACAGCCAGGAAGGGGATCTCGCCAGAGACGGGGGAGCGTTTTAAGCCATTATCTAAAAGCTGGAAGAATGAGAGAGAGAAGATCGCAGAAGCCAGCCCAACCCATCCAGCCTATTCTAAAACCAGATCCAACCTTACTCTAACCGGGCAACTCCTCGACGCGATAAAGTTCACCTATTCCGTTACCACAAGAAGCATTTTCATCAGGCTCTTTATGGATGGCACTCATCAGCCATACCGGAAGAAGTACATGGAATCATTCGTAAGAAAGAAGAAAAAAAGAAAAGTTAACCTAGGCAGAACAGTAAAGGGATTCGAGAAGTCATTCGGTGGGATGAGCTACGTAAACACCGGGCGCTCTGGATTCTATAAAGTCGGCAAAGAGATCAGCAACCTAAAGCTAGCGCAGTATGTTACCGAGGCCGGAAGGCCGTTCTTTGGATTCTCTGAGCGCCTAAAAGATAAGCTACTCACACAGATGAAAAAGGTTGTCATTCGATACATTCGTCGTAATCTCTGACTAATACTTGAAAACCATAGGAGGATAATCAAGAATGGAAGAAATGAACGGGGCCAGTGGCCACCAAGTCGAAGGCAGTGCCGGAAGCAAGGACAGTTCAAGCGACAGCGTGAAGTATGAAACCTATTCGCGCGCGATCGGGGAGATCAAAGCCCTGAAAGCAAAGCTGAATGAGTTTCAGGCTAAGGAACACGAGCGCGAGCAGACGGTGTTAGCAGAGCAGGGCAAATATAAGGAAGCCCTGGAGGGTGTCTTGAAATCCAAGCGGGAGATCGAAGACGCACTCAAGGCCAAGGATGCCGCCTATGCTAAGACCATCTTCCAGAAGGAGGTTAAGCAATTAGCCCTCACCATGGGAGCGCGCAAGGAAGCCTTGGATGACATCGTGAAGGTAGGCGACTGGTCCAGCGTTGAGATCGACGAAAGTTTCAATCTTAACACTGAACAGCTAAAGACTCAGATCGCGAACCTTGCCAAGTCAAAGCCTTACTTCTTCGCGACTGGAGCACAGAAGCCGGGTGATGTTCACTTATCGGCTGGGACGTTCTCTGGGGAGAAGCCTGTAAAGGAACTCACCAAGGACGAATTGATTGAGAAACTGAAAACCCTAAAACCATAAAGGAATAAATCATGGCTGACGTAATCACTGGCAATACTCAACTGGTTGCCACCAAGAATGACTTGATCACAAGCCTCGTCCAGAAGGAACTGAAGTTCCGGGCGAAGCTTCTCGCATCTGTAACCGACCTATCCAGCTACGCTGGCAAGGGCATGAAGTCTATCAGCTTCCCTAAGCTGTCTAGCTTCACCGTTGAAAACCGCGCTTCGGCTGTTCCTGGAACCATCCAGGCCCTGAGCGCTACCACCGACAAGCTCGACCTCAACCTGAATGCTTACGTTTCCTGGTTGATCGACAGCTCTGACGAGATCCAGTCCTCTATGGACGTGCAGATCGAAAACGCTCTCCGCGCTGCTTCCGCTCACGGTCGCTACGTCGACGAGCAGATCATCGCTGTCCTCGAAGCAGGCGCCGGCCTCGACGTCGGAACCGCTCCTTTGACTGCTGACTTGATCTTGGATGCTCGCGAACAGCTCCTGAAGTCTTTCGCTGATCCTGCCGCTTGCGTTATGCTCATCGGCCCAGATCAGGAGAAGGCCATGCTCAAGATTGCCGAGTTCGTGCGCGCCGACTACTACGGCTCGTCCAACATCCCAAGCGGACAGATCGGCACCGTGTACGGAATGCCTGTCATGGTTCACCAGGGCGTTGCCGCTGGCAAAGGCTACTGGTACAGCAAAGACGCTGTCGGTATCGCTTTCCAGAAGGCTCCGTCCATGGCCGAGCAGTCTGAGATCGCTTACGGAACCAACGCTAAGCGCGTGGCAATCGACCAGCTCTTCGGTGTTAAGGCTCTCCAGACTGGTGAGCTCGGCGCCGCTTCTGGCAAGTCGCCTCTCATCGTAAAGATCTAATAAGCTAACGGAATGGGACGGGACTTGCTTCCTACAGCCATTCCGAATTTCATCACCGCCGGGAGCCCGATGGGCCTCCGGCGGTCGATGCTTATGAATAATGCCAGGATGGGAGCTCATGTCAGGTATTTCGACATCGGGCAAGTCACGCTTAACGGGCGCCTAGTCTGGATCGCGTGGTTCTACGAGGACTTTGATCCTCAGAAGATTAAGGAACTGGAGGGCGCTAAATGAGTCTCCCAGGCTCTCAACAGGATCGCGAATACCAGAAGTTTCGCGCAGGCTCAGATGGTGGATCGGCTGTCGCGGTTGTACCAGACGGTGGGACTCTTAACGTCGAAACAGCAGGCGTCACGTGGGACGAGATCGTGACCACGCTTCCGGCATCGAATGTCGAGGTGTTCACCTATAAGCTAGCCGGGTCGGTTGTGCAGACAGTAACCGTTACCTACGAGAGTGCAAGCAAGAAGACCCCGCTCCTCGTCGAGAAGGTGAGGCCGTGATGCCTTGGAAGTTCGACGCGATCTTAGGTGACCTGGTATTTAAGATCCCACCCACAGACATAAGCGATCCGGCTAATGTGGACCTCGGAGCGGCTGGCGCGTCTGATCTCGGGATCGACACAGGCGAGCGAGTGAACGACTCATCGACGGTTGACCAGGGCCTTCGGGTCTTTGAAGTGGATGGTGGATGATGGCTATCTTACGGGTTCCAAGGATTACAACGGCGCAACGGGCTAGCCTGCTACTCCTCGAGGGGGAGATCGTTTTCGATGTGGACGAGGCCAAGTTCTACGGCGGTGACGGAATCACCGTCGGGGGCTTTCAGATCTGCTCGGGCGATTGCGGTGGTGGTCCGGTTGTGGGAGACTTGCTACTGACTCAATCTGGAGACACGCTCACGACCGAGAGCGGGGACTTGTTACAACTTTAAGGGGTGAACCATGGCGAATAAAAAGATTACAGAATTAAACGAACTGACAACGGTTGTGGGCTCCGATGTTCTCCCCATTGTGGACATCTCGGCCAATGAAACCAAGAAGGCCACGGCTGATTCACTGAAGAGCTATATAACAGCCGATAACACCGCAGCGATCGCAACCAAGGCAGGAAAGAACCGCAGGGTCAGGAAGTCGATCTCGATTCAGCTCGACACTCCGACGAATCCAGTTATCGCAGCAGGGGCGTCGCACACCTATGTAATCGACCTGGGCGAGACTTTCGACCAGCTTGTTCTGACCAACTTCCAGTGGGTAGCACCTAAGAATAACCCGACCGATCCTGAGCTCGTAGTCGCTAACGCCATGTTCCCTCGCGCTCGTTATGGTGGGGCTCTTGTGGTCAACAAGACTCCAGGAAGCTGGACCCGTGGCTTTGAAATGGAAGTAGCAGAGTTCCAGTCTGGAGGCCTGTCAGACGTAGAAGCTCCGCTTTCTGCCACCTCTGACGATGTAGACGCTCCTCTCGGGTACGGATCAAGCAGGCTTCAGGTTCCTCTCGATCACATCGCGATCCAGACCACGCCGCCGAAGAAGCTCCAGATCGAAGACGTTTATCTCGACGGGCAGAATCTCAAGGTTACCATCAAGAACCACGACTCGACCTCGATTGACCTATCGTCCTATGTAGGCGTAACCGCTCTTTTTGATGAGGACAGAAACGCGAACATGGGCGCGGTCGCCGAGAATGGTGTTCTGGCTTATTCGTCGTATGATGCGAGCTCGGTTCGCATTTCAGAGGATGGCGGCAAGACATTCTCGACTTCATTCATGAGCCTGAACAATAACTCAGACTCTACATCGGTCATACAGCGAACATCATCAATGGCCGCGACAAGCGACTCGGTCAATACCTTTATCGGCTTGTTCAATTATGCTTATGTTAAGGTCGCTCAATCCCCAGACTATGCCTTTCAAAATAGGTTCTGGGTTCAAAGCCTTGGAGAATCATTTAACCCAACCTTTGCGAAGGCCGTTAGCATGAACGAACCAGTCGGAGGAAAGCTGTTCGACTGGAAAAAAACCGATACTGAATCCTGCGCCCTATTCGCCGGGTTCATGAATTACTATGCCATCCGCGTCTATAAGTCGGTTGACGATTGCTTTACCTTTGGAGCCAACTCTCCAGACTTTAACGATAGCCTTCCTGTGTTTAACTCGGACGGTATCGAGACCAATGACCTTCCAGACTTTGCAGCGAGCAGGACTCCAAGCGGCTCTCTTGATTATGTTAAGGCTCAGGTAAAGGTGATCGACGAAGAGACTCACTACCTCGCCCTTTCATACTGGGCCAAGGACGAGCTTTTTTACAACGGCCTCCCGTCTAATGATCTGTTCATCGGACCTCAAACGATCGTCGGAGAGGAAAGCATTCCGTTCGAACTTCGGGCCAATGAGGTGGCCTTTGTTCGTGCGTCTTATCCGACCAGCTCATTCGGTAGATTCAAAATCACAGGATCCACTCTTGGCAATAACTTAGAGAGCACGACAGCCGGAACGCCACTCTCTTCTCCGATGGAGATTTACTACATCGGACTCCAGACTGTAGGAGCCGAGTCTGTTGATATTGCCGCTGACGAGATGGCGATCAAAAAAGACGATTGGGACACTCACACGACTTTTACGATAGGTGCAAACACTTATAGCGCAGTGGTCGGGGATAATATCCAGAGCACATTCACGCAGAATAGCACCATGATCTTCGGACTTCGTGACGCAACGATCGACGGGGTTTTATTCAAGCTCGTCAGGGTTGGCAGGATTCAAGACGGCCAGCCTGTTCAGCTCTTTAACTATGGCGCTGATTCTAACAGTGGGAGCCCGATCCCTGGCGTGTTCGCTCAGTTCTCTCTAGGCGTTAGGAATTACAACATCAACGGGAAACAATACTGGGTTTTTCCTGGTAACGAAAACACCTTTACAGCCGAGGCGTCTGAGCTTGCCAATCCTGTCGGTGGGAATGTGAACCTGAAGCACTATTTCCAAATGCTGACCGGGACACAGAAAAACATACTGCTCAAGTCAACGAATGGCGGTGGAAGCTGGGAATCTGTCAACGAGGATCCAGAGTTCCGATACTCGCCGAGCTCGATCTTCTACTCTTCGAACGACGGTCAGACCCTGATGCTCGCGGCGATGAAATACTGGACTGGCGTATCCTATGAAAAATGGCCATACGCAACCAATCCGAGCAACATGGGCGCAGATGCTAGGTTCAACATCTCGATCGATGGTGGCGATACCTGGAGGAACGCTAGCGGTGCATGGGATAACATGGCAACCGGGCTTATCAATGTAAGCATGAACACGGGCGGTCCATCCTATTCCGGCCGTCCTCCTGGCGGTCAGATCATGGGGAAGATCGGCGACGAGATCCTGGCCATCCTGTTAAACGACGACCAGAAGCCTGTCTTGATTCGGTCGGTTGATAATGGCATGACCTGGTCTTCTAAGATCATCCTTCGCGAACCGTTTGGAGGAACAGGCGGAGGATTCAATGCATTCTCGCCAGATTCTAAAGATCAGTTCATGGCTTTCTTCGGGCATTTTTATCAGAAGAACCTCGATCAATACTTGTATTTCGGATCGGTGGTCGATAAGTTTACCCAATGGAAATCCTTCGGCGTGATCGAATAAAGCTCGTTTATGTGCTCAGCGACTCCCCCATCAAGCCTTGCGGAGGCCTGGGGGAGCGCCTGAGAAAGCTCTTACCAATGATAAAGGAGCACTGTGATGTGTTCATCTATTGCGCTGGCGAGGGTGGGGTCTATGATGGAATTGAGGTCAAGGCGATTGACATCGAATGTCCAGACTATGGGAATCCGTATCCTTTCTTTTATACGAACTTCGTCTTAGATAACCCCCCACCGTTTTCGCCTGATGTGGTGATCGCGACCGATTACGGAACGATCATGGCGGCCAAAGCGTTAGCTTCGATTCACGGAGCGAAGCTTGTAACCGAGTTTCATCTGGCTTATTACTCTCTCAAGAAGGCCATCAAAGAACACGAGCTCGTGGGAGAGATGAAGCTAGACCAGGCGGCTAGGCTCGTTTATCTCATTGAGCAGATCGGAGCTACTTCATCAGATCTCGTTATCGGGTGTTCAACCAACTATGTAAATGACCTACCATGGGAAACCAAAAAGGCCGTGGCGATCCAGAACGGGATCGACGCTGAGAAGTACAAGGGCGACCATAAGCCATTCAAGTTCGAGGGTGGCAAGAAGCGAAACCTGGTCTTTATTGGCAGGATGAACACTCAAAAGGGAATCAAATACCTGTTCGATTATTACGCGGTCCATGAGGGTCGCCGTAGGTATCTGGCTAGGATCCCTGACTCAGAAAGGCTGATCCTTCCAGAGGATACGGCGCTGCATTTCGTGGGCGGTCCGATCGGTGGGGATCAGTGGGATTCGATGCTTGAAACGGTCAAGAATAGTGACCAGAAGTTCCACATTCCTTTCGTGAGCGGACAGGAAAAGATCGACCTCTTGAAGTCAGCAGATGCGATCATCTTCCCGTCTGTCCACGAGCCTTTCGGGATCGTAGGCCTTGAGGCGTTCGCGGCTGGGGTTCCGCTTATTACATCCATGGTGGACGGTATCGCTGACTATGCTAATGAATATAACTCCATCAGGTGCGAGCTCAGTTCGGCAGGTGTTCGATCTGCTATTGATAGGCTGTTTTCCATGCCTGAATCGGAGCGCCGAGCCATGATCGAGAACGGCTTCAAAACAGCCGAGCGATTTAATTGGAAAGACATCGCGGAGCAATTCATACTCGAGTTGAGGAGTTTGACTAATGGCGACGATCTTCGGACATCTTGAACGCGAGGCAATAATCCAGACAAACGATAAGACTAGGCTTGATGCGAGTAAGTCATTCTCTCCCAAGGGTGGGGCTTCGATTGAGCACGTAAAGATTAGCCCAGAGGTGGGGGTTGCTCTTATTAACGTGCACAGCGGAGGAAACCCAAAAGACTGGCATCTAGATTGGGAGTATGCGACTCCAGGAATTAAAACCATTACAATGGAGCTGAAAGCAGGACCGACAACTCAGGTTTTTACCTACACTATCGAGGTCGTGACTCCAGAGCAGGACAAGCTCTTCTCGAAGGACTCGGATCTGATCCAGTTCGAGCCTGACATTCTCAAGTGGCTCCCGGCTGGAAAGAGCACATACAACAATATCCACCGCAACGCGCAGTACCTGATCCTGGACTGGCTGGATTCGATCCGGGTCTGGCGTACGGACGGGACCAAGCTCACAAAAGCGGACCTTTCCCTCACTGATGATCTTAAACAGCTCTCGATTTACATGACGCTTGAGCTCATCTTTATGGGCATTTCCAATCAAGTCGACGACGTGTTCCTGAATAAGGCTAGAATGTACGGACAGAAGGCGCTCCTGGTCCAGGGCCGTGGCCGGATCCAGGCTGATTTCAACGGTAACGGTACGCTAGAATCTTCCGAAGGAGCAGACCTGCGCTCCTTTACGCTGGTGCGGCGATGAGTCTCACGGCTGTCCGTCCATACGTTACAGCCAGGATGACCGAGCTCGGATATACCGAGCACACGGATCCATTCAACGATCAGAACATCCCATCAGCCATTATCGACA
>Ga0315904_10001696_pt1 | contig 34973 bp, 31 predicted proteins | sample LakEriMetagenome_6_FD_203529 | JGI IMG/M metagenome (GOLD analysis project Ga0315904, IMG submission 203529) | Freshwater fungal communities from buoy surface, Lake Erie, Ohio, United States - Buoy 12 MA120 | ecosystem: Environmental > Aquatic > Freshwater > Lake | place: USA: Lake Erie, Ohio...
TTTGGCAGCCTGTGGTGCGGGCTGTGGTGGACAAGGAACCGGCGGAGCGGGTTTATGAGCTGGTGCAGAGCATGGTCTCGGATGTGGCCCTGCATCTGCGGCATGTGGAGAACGAGCAGGCCATGGAAGGCAATGCGCGGGAACTGCTCGACAAGGCGTTTCAGAACATGGCTTCGCTTCCGTCCTATGAAGTCCGGGCCGAGTTCCGGGCTGGGGAGAAGAGGGCGAAGATGGAAGCGGCACTGACCCTTGAGGCTGCCGAGATCCGGCTCACTGGGTTTGACGGAGTGGTGCAGCTGCGGCTGGCGGGGCGCGATGGTTTCTGGATGTCATCGGATGGAGGGAAGACCTGGAGAGTGGATTCCGATCATGAGACAGCGACTGGGTTGCTGCGGACGCTGACGGCTCCCGTGGATCCTGGGTTCAAGGTGACCGGGCAGCATGAATTCGTGCTGGCCGGGGAGGAAGTGATTGATGGGGAGAAGCTCATCCGGGTGCGGAGCCGGGAGGCGACGGCGGAAGCGCCGCTGGATTACTGGATATTGATTTCGAAGGCTGGGCCGGTGGTGCGGAGGGCCGAGGTGATTCTGAATTTCGGGGAATTGCCTGCGGTGGCGAAGCTGACGTACACGCGTCTGGGGCGACCGGTGCAGATTACGAAGCTGGAAACGCGTGAAACGCCGGCGGGTTCTGCCGAGTCCACGGGAAGTGGCGGCCGATGAGCCGCGGGGAATCATGAATCGCCGCAGCATACTGAACGTTCTGGCCGGGTTGGCAGCAGTTCCCCGGGCACGGGCTGCTGGGGAAATTGTTCCGCAGCGTGGGATTGTGTACAGTACGGCTGGGGGGCAGCGGCTGGCGCTTGATCTGTGGAAGGCACCGCAGGCGGGGCGGCGGCCGGTGGTATTGTGCATTCATGGGGGTGCCTGGCGAGGGGGCGGCCGGGGGGATCTGGCTGCGTTTGCGGCGGAATTTGCCGCGGCTGGGTTCACGGCGGTTTCCGTGAGCTATCGGTTGTTTGATCCTGTGAAGTCGCCGCAGCACATCTGGCCGGCTGCCTTTGACGATGTGCAGCGTGCGGTGCGTTGGCTGCGGGAGAATGCTGGGGTGCTTTCGATTGACCCCGGCAGGATTGTGGCGCTGGGGGCATCGGCGGGAGGGCATCTGGCGGCGCTTCTGGGGTTGCGGGAGACGCGGAAGCAGGCTGGTCCGGTGGCTCTGTCGCGGCATTCCAGCCGGGTCAGCGGGGTCATCGATGTGTTTGGTCCGAGTGATCTGACACGGGATTTTTCTGCGCTGCGGCTGGGTGGCAGCAGTGTGCAGGATGTGGTCGATGACTTCATCGGGCGGGGGAAGCCGGAGGAGCAGCGGGCGGCGGACCGGAGGGATGCGTCGCCGGTGATGCATGTGGATGCGGCCTCCGTGCCGTTTCTGATTTTTCATGGGGCGCTCGATCCGATCGTTCCGGTGGAGCAGGGGAGGATCCTTGATGCTGCGCTGCGGGGGGCGGGGCGGGACTGCCGTTATGTGGAGTGGGCCCGGGAGGGGCATGGGCTGGGGGCACCGGCGTCGATGGAATCGTTCCGCCGGGAAACGATGGCATTTCTGCGGAAGGTGACGGCATCATGAGGGACTGGGCGTCAGCAGATCGGGCATCTTACAGTTTGCCGGTGGGCGGGGCGGCGGGTATAGGCATGGCCATGAATTGCCGGAAACGAGATTCTTTGCCGGAACGGGCGGGCGGGCCGCCGGGTGCCGCCGGTTGTTGGCCTGTGGCTGTGAGTGCGGGAGGTGCGGCATGAGTGCGCGGGCCAGTGGATCGCTGCTGGAGCAGTCGCTCAAGGATCTCATGGTTGAGTGGCAGCAGTGCCGGGCGTCGTGGAACGATGGGAAGGCACGTGAATTCGAGCATGATTATCTGGAGCCGATCCCGGCGATGGTGAACCAGGTGCGGCCTGTGATTGAGGATATCGATGTGCTGCTGCGCAAACTGAGGAATGACTGTGAGTGAATTGACATCAACTGGTGCGGAGCGCGCCACCGATCTGCTGCGGGAGTGGCTGGAGACGTCGCGGGCGTGGGCTGCGCGCGAGGCGGAGTTTCTGAAGGAGCAGAGGATGCGGCGTGGGTCGGTGGACCGGAAAGGGAGGGAAGCGGTGAAAGCTGCCGAGGCGAAGGTGGCATCGCGGCGCTCAGCCGTGGAGGGCAAGCTGGCGGCCGAGGAGGCGGCCATGACTGCGCATTATGAGCGCCGGAGGCAGCGGTTGGCGAAGGCGGTGACGCAGATGCAGCGGAAGCTGCCTGCGATGGCGCGGCATTTCCGGGAGAACCGGCTGGGGTCGCTGCAGATGGCGAAGCGGCGGGCGCAGCGGGATCATGATGTGGTGGTCGAGGCTGCGGTGGCGGAACTGGCGCGGGCCGAGGAAAGTCTGTCGGTTCAGGAGAATGAAGTGCTGGCTCCGCTGGAGGCATCGCTGCGCAAGCTTGGGAAGGTGCTGCCGGCGGGTGAAGCTCCGGAAGGTCAGGATGCGGATGCCTTGTTTGTGGAAGGACAGCGGGCGGCGCGGGCGGCGGCGGAATCGCTCCGTCAGGCCGGGGAAGCGGGTGTTTCCGGAGTATTCCGGGCGGTGCCGCTGGCGGGAAGGATGTTCAAGGGCGATGCGTACCGTCAGTCCGATGCGGCCGTGCAGGCGGCGGCGGCTGGTCTGGCAAAGGCAAGGGCCTGCTACCGGCGCTGCCGCGAACTGGTGCAGGAACGCTGTGGGCGGGCGAGGGAGGAAGCGGCGGCGGTGATGGAAGCCTGCGGGCGGGAGGTGCAGAGCGAGTGGGCGGGTATTGATGCCGTGGAGTCGGCTGAGCGGGCGAGGCTGGAGCGCAAGGTGGCCGAGCAGACGCAGCGTCTGGGGGCGAGGGTCGAGGAGATTTTTGCGCAGCGCACGCAGAGGCTGCATGCGAAGCGGCTGGCGGCCGAGCAGGAGACCGAGACGGTGGCCGAGCCGGAACTGGCTGCGGTGCGGGCTGCGGCGGCGGCTGAACTGGAGGCTGAAGAGACGGCGGCGCGGGCGGCCTGGGCGGCTTTCGAGGCCGAGTGGGAATCGGTCATGGGGCCGATGGGCCGTCGGCTGGCCATGCTGGGGGAATCGCCGGCGCTGCGGGCTCTGCCATGGACGGAAGTGCGGCCTGAGTCGTGGGAACCACCGGTGGCGTTTCCGGCGGCGGCATCGATTGGTTCCGTGGCGCTTGATCTGGCGGCGGTGCCCGGGGCGCTGCCGCAGCAGCTGAGGCTGCCCGGGCCTTCGGCGGTGCGCATTCCGCTGCCGCTGGTGTTTCCGGCGCGGGGTTGTCTGGTGCTTGAGTCCGGCGAGACCTGTGCGGGGGTCCCGATGGATATTTTCAGCAATGTGATTCTGCGGCTGCTGACGGTGACGCCGCCTGGCAAGCTGGCGCTGACGATTCTGGATCCGGTGGGGCTGGGGCAGAGTTTTGCCGGCTTCATGCATCTGGGCGACTACGAACCGACCCTCATCAACCGGAGGATCTGGACGCAGCGGGATCAGATCGAAGAGCGTCTCGGCGAGCTGAATGATCATATCGAGAAGGTCATTCAGATGTATCTCCGGAACGAGTATGCGACGATCACGGAGTACAACCGGGAGGCTGGCACGACGGCGGAGAAGTATCATTTTCTGGTGATTGCCGATTTTCCTGCGGGGTTCAGCGAAGTGGCGGTGCAGCGGCTGCAGAGCATTGCCGTGAGCGGGCCGCGCTGCGGGGTTTTCACTTTGCTGCATCATGACACGCGGCTTTCGGTGCCCGAGGGATTTTCGGTGGGGGAACTGCGGGCGGCGAGTGTCTGTCTGAGCCGCAGTGGGTCGGGTTCGTTTGCGGTGGATGCGGTGCTGGCTTCGGCGGGAGCGGAAGTTTCGCTTGATCCCCCGCCGCCGGCTGGATTGGCGGTGGAGCTGGTGCACCGGATTGGGCGGAGCAGCATTGATTCTAATCGGATCGAGGTACCCTTCCGGGTGATTTCTCCGGCGGTTTCCGAGCGCTGGAAGGCGGAAACGGCCAGTGAGCTGAGGGTGGCGATTGGCCGGACCGGGGCCACCAAGCTGCAGTATCTGGCGATTGGGAAAGGGACGCGGCAGCATGCGCTCTTTGCGGGGAAGACGGGATCCGGGAAATCGACCCTGTTCCATGTGATCATCACGAATCTGGCGCTTACGTGCAGTCCGGACGAAGTGGAATTCTATCTGATCGACTTCAAGAAGGGGGTGGAATTCAAGTGCTATGCGGACGCGAAGCTGCCGCATGCGAAGGTGATTGCGATCGAGTCCGACCGTGAGTTCGGATTGAGTGTGCTGCAGCGGGTGGACGAGGAACTGCGGCGGCGCGGGGACATTTTCCGCCGCATGGGGGTGCAGGATGTGGCGGGCTTCAAGCGTGCTGGCGGGGAGGGGCCGATGCCGCGGTCGCTGCTGATCATTGATGAATTCCAGGAATTCTTCGTGGAGGACGACAGCATTGCGCAGTCGGCGTCCGTGCTGTTCGACCGGATTGTGCGGCAGGGCCGGGCGTTCGGGATTCATGTGCTGCTGGGGTCGCAGACGCTCGGGGGGGCCTACACGCTGGCGCGGGCGACGCTTGGTCAGATGGCGATCCGGGTGGCCCTGCAGTGCAACGAGGCTGACGCCTATCTGATCATGGACGAGAACAATCCGGCTCCGCGGCTGCTGACGCGGCCGGGTGAAGGGATTTACAATGATGCGGCCGGGGCGATCGAGGGGAACAGTCCGTTCCAGGTGGTCTGGCTGTCCGATCAGGAACGCGAGGGTCTGCTGCGGGATGTGCGTGGGATGGCTGAGAAGAAGTACGGGGTGCCGGCTGAGCCGATTGTATTCGAGGGCAATGCGCCGGCCGACGTTTCCGAGAATCCGCTGCTCAGCCGGCTGCTGGAGGCTCCGCGCGGGGCGGCTCCGGTGGCTCCCCGGTGCTGGTTTGGGGCTCCCAATTCGATCAAGGGTCCGACCGAGGCTGTTTTCCACCGTCAGAGCGGCAATCATCTGCTCATGGTGGGGCAACGGGAAGAGGCAGCGCTGGTGATGATGGGGGTGGCGCTGGTGGCGCTGGCGGCGCAGTATCCTGCGGGTGGGGTGCGGCTGGTGCTGCTGCATCAGGCGGTGGCTGGATCCGTGGAGGAAGGCTATGTGGAGCGGATTGCGGCGGCGGTTCCTGAGTTGCGGGTCGGGAGGGGGCCGGAATCCTCTGCGATTCTTGCCGAACTGGCGGAGGAACTGCGGGAGCGCAGCGGTGGCGAGGGCGGGGCGTCGGTTGCCGTGCCGGTGTTTCTGCTGGTGCATGGGCTGCAGCGCTTCCGGAAGCTGCGGAGCGAGGATGATTTTTCGTTCGGGGGGGGAGGCGACAGCGCGGGGGATCCGGCGGCGCAGTTCACCGAACTGGTGACGGAGGGCAGCATTCAGGGGATTCATCTCATCATTTCCGTGGACACGGCCGCCAATGCCGGGCGGTATCTGAACCGGAAGGCCATGGCGGAATTCGAGATGCGCATTCTTTTCCAGATGAGTGCCAACGATTCGGCGCGGATGATCGATTCTCCGGCGGCTCAGGATCTGGGGCTCTACCGGGCGCTGCTGTATAATGAGCAGGCGGGCACGGTGGAAACCTTCCGCCCGTATGCCATGCCGCCGGTCGAGTGGACCGAGGCCGTGGGTTTGGCCCTGAAGAAATCCTGAAACCATGATCCGAGAAGCCATGAAATCATCTGCAACCTTGTTTTCCGCGGCGGTGGCCAGTGTCCAGCTGTTCGTATCCTCAGGCCCTGCTGGTGCCGAGGACAAAAAGGCGGCCGGGAAGCCGGTGATGAGCCAGGAACAACTGGAGGAAAAGCTGGTGGCGACGCTGACGGGAGCCACGCTGGAGGGGAAGTTCAGTGTGGTCGACAAGGGGAAGGCCGGCGAGGACAAGGATGACAAGTACACGATTCTGGCGGTGTCCAAACTGACTGGTGGGGAGACCTGGATCATCACGGCGCGGGTGCAGTATGGGGGAAAGGATTTCACGGTGCCGTTTCCGGTGCTTGTGAAATGGGCGGGGGACACTCCGGTGATTACTGTTGACGATGTCGGGGTTCCGGGTGGCGGGACGTATTCGGCGCGGGTACTGATTCATGCGGATGCGTATGCGGGCACGTGGTCCGGCGGGACCGTGGGCGGGCTCATGAGCGGCACCGTCCGCCGGGCTTCGCGGTAACCTTGCGAGGGGGATTGCGTTCTGGGCAATTCCGGCTACCCTCCTTTCCTGATGTCCACCGATACTGAAGCGCTCAAGGCGCGCATTGCCGAGAAATCCGCCTGGGTCCCCCTTGTCCGCGACGAACTGCACCGGGTGCTGGTTGGTCAGGAAGAACTGGTGGACCGCATGTTCATCGCCCTCCTGACCAAGGGGCATATTCTGCTGGAAGGTGTTCCGGGACTTGCGAAGACCCTCACGGTCAAGGCACTTGCCGGAACCATGAGTGTTTCCTTCAAGCGCTTCCAGTTCACCCCGGACCTTCTTCCGGCTGATCTTCTCGGGACCCTGATCTACAGCCCCGGAGACGGGCAGTTCAAACCAAAGCTCGGGCCGATCTTTGCCAATCTGATCCTTGCGGACGAAATCAACCGTTCGCCTGCCAAGGTGCAGAGTGCTCTGCTCGAAGCCATGCAGGAACGCCAGGTCACGATTGGCGAGACTACCTATCGCCTGCCTGATCCCTTCATGGTGATGGCGACGCAGAATCCGATCGATCAGGAAGGAACCTATCAATTGCCCGAGGCGCAGCTTGACCGCTTTCTGCTCAAGGTGCGGGTGGATTATCCGACGAAGGCCGAGGAACGGAAGATTCTGGATCTGATGAGCACGAGTGCTCCGAAGACGGATACGCAGCAGGTGATTGATGCGGCGAGGGTGACCGAGGCGCGGGAACTGGTCAATGAGATCCTGATTTCCGATCCGGTGAAGGATTACATTGTGGAGATCATTCACACCAGCCGTCATTCAGCGGAGCGTCTGCCTGAGATGAAGAATCTGATCCGCTGCGGTGCCAGTCCGCGGGGTACCATCAATCTTGCTCTGGCGTCACGGGCCCGGGCTTTCCTTGATGGGCGGTCGTATGTGACACCGCAGGATGTGCGGGATCTGGCGATGGATGTGCTGCGCCACCGCATTCTCCTGACGTACGAGGCCGAGGCCGAGGGTGTCACGAGCGAGCAGATCATTGCGCGGCTGCTGGAGCGCGTTCCGGTGCCCTGAGGGTAGCGGGGGGGCCAAGGGGGGTGGGAAATCCAGCTGGGCAGGATCCGGGGAATCGGTACGATGACCTGGAACGGGCTGTGGGCTGATGCTGGAGTCAAGGGTTGGCTTTAACTGTTTGTTTGAGGAATATGGTTTTTACGACAGCTGAAGTATTTTCTTGAATTACTGAGAATCAGCATCTAATTTGAAAAATAGGTTCATATTTCCGGGGCCCATGAGGCGCTGGGATGAACGTCATCTTATCATTTATTGAACCATGATCGGAAATCTACTGAATCGTCGGCGCAGGAGAGAGACCGCAGTCATGACTGCTGCGGGGCGGAGGGGGAAAGACGAGGGTGGATCCATGAGGATGGATGATGGTGAAGCTGAGGTGATGGTTGCGGATGGGGTGGTGGCTCCGAGGAATCCGTGGGCTGGCTGGGGAAGGTCAGGTGACCGTCATGAGGACATCGAGAAGATGCTTCCGCATGCGGAGGACTGCATGGCGGCGTACCCCGAGAGGCTTGATTTTGCGGAGCAGCTGGCGCGGCATCAGTATGCGTTGGGGCTGCATGACGAGGCGGCGGTGACTCTTGAGAGTTGTCTGCGGAGTTTCCGGACAGATGAAGCTCCGACCCTGCTGATGGCAAACATCGAGATGGCGCGGGGGCGGGTGGATGTGGCGGTACTTTATTTCGAGGCTGCTCTGGTGCTGCACCCGGGGAGTCTGGCGGCTCTGGCCGGTCTGGCGGAGGCCAGTGAGAAGGGACATCGGTGGGATGAGGCGAGGGATGCCGCGGGCCGGTTGCTTGAGTTGGATCCGGACAATTCGGTTGCCCGGGTGGTGCTGGGGCGGTGTCTGCTGAGGTCGGGTCAGCCGGAGGCTTGTCTGGAAATTCTGCGGACGCCGCACGCGGTGCTGAATTCGAGGAGTCAGGGGCTCCATGCGATGGCGCTGGGAAGGCTTGGGCGATGGGATGAAGCGGATGGGGTGCTGCGGGAGTGGCTGGCGCGCTTTCCCGAGGATTTTTTTGTGTTGAGGGTGATGTCCCGGGTGCGTGGACGGAGGGGTGCGGTGGAGGCTGCTCGGCGGGCGGCTCATCTGTCGCGTCGGTATCGTGCGGATGCAGGGCAGAAGCAAGCGGACCGGACGCTGCGGCTGCGGGCTGAAGCGGCAGAGAGAATGGTGGTGCGGCGGGCGACGGGATCGGTGCTTGGGCTGGGGCCGGTTCAGCAGCTTACGGTGGTATCTGGTCTTCCCGGTGCCGGGGCTGGTTTGATGATGGAGATCCTTGCGGCCGGAGGGCTGCCGATTCTGGCAGCGGAGCGGCGGCAGTTGCCGCATCAGCATCCTGACTGGCAATGGGAATGGGATGCGATGCATTCGATGTGCAGCGATCCACGGGTGCTGGATTCGGTCGGGGGCAGGGTCATCATGATTCCATCCGGTCTGGTTCCGCAGCTGGATCCGAAGCATGAGTATCGGATTGTGTGGATGAAGCGGCCGGTGGAGGAAGTGATTGATGAGCAGTTTCCGATGGCTGCTGGTGGGCTGGAGATGCCCGCGGAGGAACGGGCACAGCTAGTGGGCAGCCTGAGGCGTCATGTGGAGCAGATGGGGCGGGTGCTGAGGGATCGTCCGCAGGTGGAACTGCTGGAAGTTGACCACCAAATGCTGCTTAGGGAACCTGAGGTGCAGCTGGGGAGACTCAAGACATTTTTCGGTGATGAGCTGACTGGTCCGCTGGAGCAGATGGAGGAAGTGGTGGAGCGGGCGCGCCTTGCTGCGGGAGGCGTTTGATTTCCGGAGTCCCTCATTCCGGCAGATCCTCTCCCTGGGGTGCTCAACCTGCTCCGGGGAGGGGTGCCGGGACGGGGGTTCCCGGAGTCGGGGCTGCTACTGGCAGTCTGGCCAGTCGACGGAGACGGTCTGGTCGCGGCCGAAGCGGTCTCGGTAGCGGACGTAGCCGTGGCGGACGCCGAATTCGTGAACCAGCTTCGTAACCTTGACATCGAAGCAGCAGTACTCCGCGATCTTCATGATTTTGCCTTCGCGCCACCAGCGGATGGCGTCGAGGCCATCGGCGGTTTTTCCGGTGCCGAGGGAGGCGGTGGCGATGTCGTCGAGTTTGATGCGGTGGCCGAGTTTTTTTTCGATATCGAGGAGGAGGTCGAGGCTGGTCATCATGCCGCCGACGTCCCACATGCTGTAGCCCTGAAGGACGCGGTAATCGAATTCGACATGATTGAAGCCGATGACGAGGTCGGCCCGGGACATGGCGGCGATGAGGTCATCGATCTGTTTTTCTCCGTAGATGGTGTAGGCGGCGGTGGCGGTGCTGTAGAGGACGCCGACGGACATGCCCATTTTGTCCTTGTGTTCCCAGCCGCCCACATCGCCGGCGGAGCGCTGGGTTTCGAGGTCGAAGTAGACGAAGTTCCTTGGCATGGCTGAGTGGGGTGTAGCGATGCGGCGGGGCAAGTCCAGGCGGAAAAGGGCGTCGGTCAGGGCTGCTGGCGGGCCCAGGCGATGACGGTTCCGCAGAGTTGGCGGATGAGGGGTTCGCTGCCTGACTGAATCATGGCGCAGAGGAAGACGGTGCGGCCCGAGTGGGCTCTGTCGTCGATGGCGGCGAGGTCGAGGGAATGGTTGGAGATGAGGCCGCATTTATGGAACCAGCGGGCCATGGGGTAGTGGGCCTGGCCGCCTTCCCATGCGTAGGGTCCGCTTTCCTTTGCGGTGGTCTGGAGGCCGGCGAGGCCATCCTTGCCCTCGAGCAGGAAATTGGCCATTTCGCTGGAGATGCGGAAGCGTTCCGGTTCCGGCAGGGAGTCATGGAAGAACAGGCGGTGGAGGCAGGAAGCGAGGGCGGCGGTGGTGGTGCAGTTGCCGGTGTCGGCGTCGATGACGGTGGCCCCGCGTTCCCGGGACCATGATTTTCCGGACCATGAATGGGTCCATGAAGTCTGGCGGTCCTTGTGGATGAGGGTGATGCGCTGGGGTTCGCTGCGGTGGTAGACCCATGGGCGGCCGGTGACGTAGCCGCGCATGAGGGCAGAGTGAGGGAATCCGCGTTCCGGGGTCAGAAGGCTGCTGTTGATCTGGTCGATTCCGGGGATGCGGAGGTGGAGGGTGTAGTCCTCATTGGAGGAGCGGCGGAAGACTTCCGAGGACATTTCGCGGAGGGTGCGGGCGCAGTCGGTGACCCATGAACCGTCCTTTTCCTGATGTTCGAAGAGCACGTGGGAATCGAGCGGGAAGCCGCGTGCGTGTACTTCCTCCATGGCAGCGATGGCGGAGTAGAGCTTGATGGTGCTGGCGGGCCAGAAGTCGTTCGCGGTGGCGCTGGTCTGGTAGTGAAACGTGCGGGAGCGGGGCAGGCCTGTGGCACCGTCCGCGAGGATGACGCTGGCGCGCTTGAGGGTGCCGGGCGCGATGGCGTCGATGGCGGCCTCGAGTTCCGGCGCATGATCTGGTCCTGGTTGCTGTGCGGGCGGTGATTCGCCGGCGCGGACGAGCGGAGCGAGGGCCGGCAGGGAGAGGAAGTGGCGGCGTCGCATGGCTGGTGGGAGCAGGGGTCAGAACTTGTCCGGGCGGAGTACCTGGACATCTTCCTGCCAGACGACCATGGCGAAGCGGGGCATGAGATCCGACCAGAGGCGGCTGATGAGGCGTTCCGCGCGGGTTGGGTTGACGATGGCCTTGACGAGGATGTTGGCGGTTTCGGGGATTTCTCCGAGTCTGGTTCCCTGGGATCCGGCTCCTTCGGCGCTGAGGATGGTGAAGCCGTGGCAGCCGCATTCGGCGAGGAGTTTCTCGAGAGTGGGTCTGGCGAGGGCCTCCGTGGTGACGCAGACCATTTTCATGGGATGGAGAGGGACACTCATGAGTGGAAGAGGGAGTGGCAGCGTCGTGCCAGTTCGAGGTAGAGCGGGAGACCGACGGAGATATTGAAAGGGAACGCGATGCCGAGGGCGGTGGCAAGGGAGAGGGTGGGCCGTGCTTCCGGGATGGCTACGCGCATGGCGGCGGGGGCTGCGATGTAGGACGCGCTGGCGGCGAGGGTGGCCATGAGCATGGAACCGCCGATGGAGAGGCCCGCAGCCGTGCCGGCGACGGCACCGAGGCAGCCATTGATGAGGGGAGCGGCGATCCCGAAGAGCAGAAGGAAAGGACCGGCCCTGCGGAGGTCGCCGAGCCGCCGGCCGGTGACGATGCCCATTTCGAGGAGGAAGAGAGCGATGACGCCGAAGAAGGGGGATACGAAGAATCCTTCTGCGCTGCGCAGGCCGGCGGGTCCGCTGATCCAGCCGACGAGCAGGCCGCCGATGAGAAGGATGACGCTGCGGCCGAGGAAGGCGTCGTGCAGGGCTGGTTTCAGGGATGACTGGCTTGTTTCCGGGGATCCCTTTCTGGCGAGCAGGACTGCGGCGATGATGGCCGGGGATTCCATGACCGCGAGGAAGGCGCTGGCGTATCCTTCGCTGGGCACGCCTGCCTGTTTCAGGTAATTGACCGCTGTGATGAAGGTGACGGCGCTGACGGATCCGAAGTGAGCGGCGATGGACGCTGCATCGGCGATGGGCAGACCACCTGGGCGGCGGAGGACGGCGTAGCACCAGAGCGGAATGGTGGTGCTGAGGGCGATGCCGGCGAGTGCCGGGAGCCAGACGCGGTCGAATCCGGCTTCGCTGACGGCGACTCCTCCTTTGAAGCCGATGGCGGTGAGGAGGTAGATGGTGAGGGCCGAGTAGAACTGTTCCGGGAAGCGGAGATCGCTTTTCACGAGGGCGGCGATGATGCCGAGGGCGAAGAACAAGATGGGAGGCGAGAGGAGATTGGCGGAGAGAGCTTCGGTGAATGACATGCGGGCGCAGCCAGAAACGTTTTGCGGGCGTGGTCAGACGACGGAATCCGGATTGGGTTGGCTTGCCAGCAGAGTTTCGAGGGCAGCGGCCTGTTCCGGGGTATCGATGCCGGGGCTGCCGTGGGAGGTGACGAGGCAGTGGATGGTGGCGTCGTTTTCGAGCGCCCGGAGTTGCTCGAGGCTTTCCGTGACCTCGAGCGGGCTGGGAGGCCATTGGACAAACTGGCTGAGGAACGAGCGTCGGTAGCCGTAGATGCCCATGTGGCGCCACCATGTCATTTCCTGGTGATGTCCGCGGGCGAATGGGATGGGGGATCTGCTGAAGTAGAGTGCGCGTCCGCTGCGGGACATGGTGCATTTCACGACATTCGGGTCGTGGCGTTCCTCATCCGAATGGAGTGGGTGGACTGCGGTGACCATGCCGATGGAGTCCGGTCCGTGCAGCAGGGTATCGGCGATGCGGTCGATGAGTTCTGGACTGACCAGTGGTTCGTCGCCCTGGACATTGATGATGTGATGGTCTGGCGGGAGGGCGCTGGCGGCTTCGGCGATGCGGTCGGTTCCGCTCTGGTGGTGGGGTGAAGTCATGATGACTTCGGCACCGAAGGCGCTGGCGGTTTCGGCGATGCGGGTGTCGTCGGTGGCGACGAGAATCCGGTCGGTGAGGCGGCAGAGGCGGCAGCGTTCCCAGACGTGCTGGATGAGAGGTTTTCCGGCGATGTGGTGGAGGGGTTTTCCTGGAAATCTGGTGGAGGCGAAGCGGGCGGGAACGATGATGGAGCAGCGCATGAGGAATCAGGCCGACGGTTTAGCCGGGCGGAAGCGAACCGAGGTGGAATGGCCGCCGCAGTAGGGAGCACCGAATCTTGGGGTCGATGGGAAGACAGAGAGGACGAGGGGTGTGCGGGCGGCGTGGCGTCGTTGTCTTGCGTGCCACCAGAGGGCACCGAGAGCGATGGCGAGGAACTGGCCGGCGACGATGGTGACCCACCAGCGGGCGGAGCCTGTGGTTGGCGAGAGGAGTGGGACCCCGGGGCTGGGGTCTGGTGGTCTGGCCGAATTGAATTCCGTGAGGAGGTGGAGCAGAAAGCGTGAGGTGGAGGCGTCCGCGCCGGGGACAGTGCTGGCGGCGGATGCGCATGCTGCCACGGTGGCCGACAACTGGCTGTGGTTCCAGCGGATCGCCGCGCCCTTGGAAGTGTGGAGTTGAGCCTGTCCGGGGGCGTTGACGGGAATGATGGCGGCAATGGCTGGCCGGTCCGGGTACGTGGTATCGATCCATGAGGTTGGATTCCATGACTCGGGGAGGCTGAAGGAATCCGGGAGGACGAGGCAGTGAAGGGTGGTGCCGGATTTGGCTGCCGCGTCACCGAGGAGGGATTCGAGGTGGGCTCTGGTGATGCTGCCGAGGGTGCCGAAGGGGTCTGCGAGCAGGGTTTCTCTGTTCCATGGGGAGTCTGAACCGTGCGGGGGACCGGCCGTGGCTGGTTCCCCGGAGGGTTCGGTGGTCGGTGGATTGGCTGACTCCGCGGTGGGCGGCGGGGCGGCCGGCCAGAGTTGAGGGGGGAAGAGGCTTCCGGAGTTCGGCGGACTTTCGGACGGGAGGGTGATGGGATCTGTTCTGCCGGGGAGGATGTGGAGAAGTCCCCCGGTTTCTTCGGGGTCTGCGGGCCGAGGGGGGGGTGGGTGGAGTTGATCTGGGAGGATGTCCGACTGGGCGGAGGCGAATGCGGCGGAGAGGATCCATATGGCCGCGGCGGATGGACTGCGGAGCGGGATCACGGTTTGCGCTGGGGAGGGGCCGTCTGCCGGTGGCGGCGGATTCTTGGGAGGTTGGCGAGGGGGGTGGGGCTGGTGCCGCGGGACACATTGGGGGTGAAACCGCCGGAGAGCGTGGCTGACTTCGCGAGGTGATCGGACAGTGTGGTGAGGACAGCGAGGATGGCCTTGCGCCATTGGGCGGAGGCGAGGTGGGGGAGGGCTGATTGAAGGGATGCACTGAGGACTGCCTGGGGTAGCCATGCTTCCAGGGCGTAGCCTGTGACGGCGGCGAGTTCCCCTCCGAGTGGGTCGAGCACGAGGAGGAGGCCGCAGTCGTTGGGGCGTGACAGATCGACTCCTGGCAATGCGGCGCGGTTGAGCAGCCATGTGCCGAAAGTGCGGGCGCTTACAGGATGCGGGATGGGTCCAGCGAAGACCGCGGTGAAGTAGCCGGGGAAGCGGCTATCCCATGCACTGATGGCGGCGGTGAGGCGCGTGAGATCGTCGGGCGAGAAGCAGGAAGCTTCGTCCTGGATGCGTTCGAGAATGACTTCGTCGGCACCGAGAAGTCCGTCGAGGGTCGCGAGGGAGAATCCGCAGTGGAAGCAGCGGGGGCAACCGTCCGGCAGGGGGTGCTGGCAGTTGGGGCACTGGTGAGCGGGACTGGCCATGAGGAATCGCGCAGGGACGGAAAAATTCCCCGGGAAGATGCCTCATGACCCGGCCGGAGTCAATCTCCGTGGGTGATCAGTTTTCGAAGACCTTGCGACCGTCCGTGATGTGGAAGACGCGGTCGGTCCAGAGAACGTTCTGGGGCCATTCCGGGGCGGTGGCGTCATTCAGGCGGGGGATGTTTTTCCCGAGTGTGAGGTCTTCCGGCTGATTGGGCGCGACGTTGATGGGGGTGCCGAGGGGGACGAGTTCCCAGAATTTCGGAGCGACGTTCCATGGGAGGCGGACGCAGCCATGGGATTTATTGACGGCGTGGACCCAGCCGCCGTGGAAGCCGTAGCCGGGGCGGAATTCGACCCAGAACGGCATGGGGTATTTGCCGTAGCTCATGGAGCGTTTGTTGCGGATGCGGGCGTAGGCGCGGTGGTTGCCGAGCGGGGTGCCGTGGCCGGGGGCTCCGAAATTCGCCGGGGTGACGAGGAGTGGCTTGTCGCCTTCGAGGACGTAGACGGCGCGGTGGTTTACGGATGCTTTGACGCGGACGTTCCTTGGGTTGGTCGCGCGGTAGGCGGGGACATCGAAGGTGCGGCCGTCGACCGAGCGGCCGGCGGTTTTCTTTGCCGGGGCGGCGCAGCTGGTGAAGGTGAGGGAAGCCATGCCTGCGATGGCGGTGGCGGCGAAGGGACGGAAGAGGCGGAGGAACTTCATCGGAGGGAGGGATACGCGGGGAGAACGGCTGGGAAAGAGCAAAATCCGCGTGGTCGCGGCAGGGGTGTCAGGGAAGAGCATCCGGCGGGGGGATGGGCTGCGTTACTCAGAGTCCTTGATCCTTGGTCAAACCTGTGGTGGTGCTTCCTGAAACTCTTCCGGTGATGCTTCTGTCGCGCTGCAATCTGATGCCGCACGGCATGCTTCCCCTGTTCATCTTCGAGCCCCGGTACCGCGAACTGCTGCAGCATGTGCTGCAGATGGATCGGATGTTCTGCGTGGGATTTCTGGCGGGAGAGGAAGAGAGTGACGAGGGCATTGACTCGTTCAGCACGGCCGGGCTGGTGCGGGCCTGCGTTGGGCATGAGGATGGGACGGCGCATCTCGTGCTGCAGGGGGTCAAGAGGGTGCGCCTGAAATCCTGGACGCAGCGTGAGCCGTTCCGGCTTGCTGAGGTTGTGCCGCTGCAGACGAGTGTGAAGGATGACGCAGAGGTGGTGGAACTCAGTGCCTTGCTCATGGAACGGGCGGCCGAGGTTCTGCGGCGCGGAGGGGCGGCGGAGATGGCCGAGAGGGTGGGATCGATTGAAGATCCGGAGGTGCTGGCGGACTTTGTGGCGGCGAATTTTCTGGGCGATGCGTCGCTGCGACAGCCCCTGCTGGGGATGAGTGTACTGGATGAGCGGCTGCGGTATCTGCTGGAAGTGTTTCAGGGCGAGGTGTAGACGCGACGGGATGGAGCAAGGAGCAACGGAGGGACTGGCGCGGCTGACGCCGCTGTGTGACTCGCACGAACCGGCTCAGGCGGTGCGCAGGTGGCGGGCCGTGGCGCGGCGGGCGGGGATGCGGGTGAGTGAAATGGGGCAGACAGCGGCTGGTCCGGTCCTGGTACTGGAGAGCCGCGGGGTGGCGGGGCCATGGCTGTATCTGTCGGCTGGGGTGCATGGGGATGAGGCGGCGGCGGTGGCTGGGCTGCTGGGATGGGCGGAGCAGCATCCTGATTTTTTCCGGGAGCATGCGGTGACGGTGGTTCCGTTGTTCAATCCTGGCGGGCTGGCGGCGAACACGAGGGTGGACGGGGAGGGACGGGATCTGAACCGGTGCTTTCATCTGGCCGGTGATCCACTGGTATCGGCCTGGCGGGCCTTCGTGGGTGTGCGGCGGTTTGCGGCGGCGGTCTGTCTGCATGAAGATTACGATGCCGCGGGCTGTTACTGCTATGAATTGAACCGCGATGTGCGGCTGCGGCTGGCAGATCGGCTGCTCGGATTGGTTGAACCGTGGCTGCCGCGGGATGGGCGGCGGACGATTGATGGAAGGCGGGCGCACCGCGGGGTGATTCAGCGGCGGCGGGTGCCGCCTTTGCCGGGTCAGCCTGAGGCCGTGGCCCTGTACGAGAGAGGGGTGCCCGTGACCCTGACATTCGAAACGCCTTCCGAGGCTGCCTTTGAGCAGCGGGTGATGGCGCAGGCGGCCTTTGTGGACGGGGTGGCGGAGTGGTTCCGCGGCGTGGGGCGGAGGGAGGTGTCCGCTGGACAGAGCGGGTGGGAGCGGCATGACGTGGAGTGATGGAACTGACTGAGAAGTGGCTGATGGAGACCGGGGGCTGGCAGGCCATGAAGGCTGCGCGGAGTCTTTGGCAGGCGGGAGCCGTGCAGGACGTGTCCTATGATGACGGGGTTCTGCGTGGGGTGGTGCGGAGTGCGGGCAAGGGGATGTCCTGTGGCCTGCGGATCCGTGGACGGACCGATGTCGAGAATCTGTGCACCTGCTTTCTGGCGCGGCGCGACGGGAGGATCTGCGAGCACTCGCTCGCGGCTGGTCTGGGGTGGATTCACCGTGGTGCTTCAGCCAGGAGCGGGGCGGTGAGGAACACTGCGGCACCTGCGGCGGCCGCGGTGGTTCCGGAGGTGGTTTCCGCGTCCGGGCCGCTGCGGTTTCAGTTTGCCGCTGGGTTCATGGAGGGCCTGAAGCGCGGAAAGCTGTCGGTGGCGGTGCAGGCGGGGGATGGAGATGCGGGTGCGGATGTGCCCTTTCTGCGCTGGCTCGCGAAGTTGCAGCAGCGGACCGTTCCGCCGCATCTCATGCTGGGGACGGGACGTGAGGTGGAGGGATTGCTGGCGGCGCTGGCGGGTCATCCGCGCCTGGTGCTGCGTCAGGGCAAGGGGGATGTTCCGGTGGAAGTGAGTGCGGATCCTTTCCGGCTGGTGCTGCGGCTGAAGGTGGCGGGCCGCGACGAGGCTGAGCTGCAGGCTGAAATTCCCGCGGGGATGGAAGTGGCGGGTGCGGTCAGTCCGGGTGGGAGTGGCTGGGTCTGGGATCCGGTCGTGGGTCGGCTGCGGCCCCTGCAGATTCCGCCGGCGTTTGCCGAGTTGTCATCGTTCCGGGCCGTGGTGAAGCCGCGGCGCTGGCTGGCTGGCATGCTGAGCGAGCTGCAGGAATGGTTTGTGCTGGATGTGGCCGGGAGCGATGCGGAATTGCTGGCTTTGCGGCTTGAGCCGGCCGTTCCTGGGTTTGAGCTGACGCTGGAGGGATCGCTTGAGCGGCTGGCCGCGCGGTTGGTTTGCCGGTATGAGGGCATGGCTGAGTTGCTTGAGCCGGGCAGCGGGGGAAGTACTGGATTTCCGTTGATGGCTCGGGACCGTCCCGGGGTATTTCTGTCGCGGAATGCGGCTGCCGAGCAGGCTGCGGCGCGCTGGCTCGAGCGCTGCGGTTTCACCGAGGTCATCGGAAGCGAGCGGATTCTGCGTGGGGAGGCGGCGGTTCTGCAGTTTCTGGCCGGGGAACTCGAGCGTATGAAGCGGCAGTGGAAGGTAGTGCTTGGATCGCGGTTCGGGGCCGCCTCTGCCGGGGTGGAGCGGGTGGTGGCCGACTGGCAGCCGGTCGGCAGCGGACAGGACTGGCTGGCCTTTGATCTGCGGTTTGTTTCGTCCGGCGGGGCGGTTTTTGACCGTGCGGAGATTGCGCGGATGCTGGCGACCGGGACGGGGCACCGCAGGCTGCCGGGGGGGCGGACGGCAGTGATCAGTCTGGGAGATGCGGCGGACTTCAATGAAGTGCTGCGGGATGTGCAGCCCGAGCAGGCGTCCGGACATTTCCGGGTGAAGAAGACGCAGCTGGCGTATCTGGAGCAGAGTTTCGGCCGTCCCCTTGAGGCTGGTGCTGTGGGGCCGCGCTGGACGGTGGAAGAAAGCGTGCCGCGGGCGTTGCTGGCGATGCTGCGGGACTATCAGCGGGTGGGAGTGCAGTGGCTGCTGGATCAGGCCGCGGCGGGATTCGGGGGGATTCTGGCCGATGAGATGGGCCTTGGGAAGACGCTGCAGAGTCTGGCCATGCTGTCCGCCCTGAGGCGTCGGTTTCCGGACCGGCCGTCGCTGGTGGTTTGTCCGAAATCGCTGCTGGGGAACTGGCAGGCCGAGGCTGCGCGTTTTGTGCCTGAGTTGCCATTGATCTGTCTGCATGGGTCCGGAAGGGCGGAACGGTTTGCCGAAGTACGGGGTGCCGCGCTGGTGCTGACCAGTTATCAGCTGATGGCGCGGGATGCTGCGCAGCATCAGCAGGTCGATTGGGCTGCGGTGGTGCTTGACGAAGCCGGTTTCATCCGGAATCCCGACACGCAGGCCGCGAAGGCGGCGCACCGGCTGCGGGCTGGCGTGCGGATTGCGCTGACGGGAACGCCTGTGGAGAACAGTGTCCGGGATCTCTGGTCGATTCTGCAGTTTGCGCGGCCTGGCTATCTCGGGCCGCGGGAGGATTTCCGGGAGCGCTATGAACTGCCGCTTGCCGCGGGCGGGTCTGCCGGGGTGATGCAGAGGCTGCGGCGCCGCATGGCTCCCTGTCTGCTGCGGAGGCTCAAGCAGGAAGTGGCGCGCGATCTTCCGTCGAAGATTGAAACCGTGGTGCGCTGCGAACTGACGTCAGGGCAGCGGGACCTGTATGCCGGACTGCTGCGGGAAGGGGCCGCCAAAGTCATGGCGGCGGAAAGTGCCCGGCAGAAAGGTCAGGCCCGCGTGCACATGCTCACGGCCCTGCTGCGGCTGCGGCAGGTCTGCTGCGATCCGAGGCTGCTGCCCGGCGATGCGGCCAGGGTGCAGGAGGCGGCCTCCGGCAAGCTGGAAGCGCTGGTGGGATTGCTCGATGAAATCCGGGACGGGGGTCATTCCGTGCTCATCTTCAGCGCGTTCGCTTCCATGCTGGATCTGCTCGAAGACAGCGTCCGGGAGGCGGGCATGGAATTCTGCCGGCTCGACGGCCGCACCGTGGACCGGGCCGGCTGTGTGGAATCGTTCCAGCGCGATCCCACCAGGCGCGTCTTCCTCATCAGTCTCAAGGCCGGTGGATACGGGTTGAATCTCACGAAGGCCGACACCGTGATTCATTTCGATCCGTGGTGGAATCCGGCCGTCGAGGCGCAGGCCACCGACCGGGCGCACCGGATCGGGCAGAGCCGGCCGGTGACCGTCTACAAACTGATCAGTGGAGGAACCGTGGAGGAGAAGATTCTGCTGCTGCAGGCGAAGAAGCGCGGCCTCATGGAGGCAGCGCTTGATGATGAGGCTCCTGTGATGGATGGACTGAGCGACGATGACCTGCGCGGCCTCCTGACAGAATCTGTGCCGCATTGAGGATTCATCCCTTGCGCGGGCGGGGAACTGTGATATGAAAGCGGCGGTAGTCTGTCACCGGCACGCTTCAGAGGCTTTTTTCTGAGTGTTTATCGACCTGTTCGAAAGTGATGTCCGCCAGGTCGAATCGCGGAGGCCAAATTGATCCGCGTAAAAAACAAAATCGAGAAAATAGCTATGAAAATGTATGTTGGTAATCTGTCGTTTGACGCCACTGAGGCGGATCTGCGTGAACTCTTCGGTCAGTATGGACCGGTGACGGAAGCTGCGGTGGTGATGGACCGGATGACGGGACGTCCGCGTGGTTTTGCGTTTGTGACGATGGGCACGAAGGAAGCCATGGAAGCGGCGATTCATGAACTGAACGACAAGGAATTCATGGGCCGTCCGCTGGCGGTCAACGAGGCTCGTCCTAAGGAAGAGCGTCCGTATGGTGGCGGCGGCGGCGGCGGCGGTGGCCGTGGCGGTTACGGTGGTGGTGGCGGCGGCGGCGGTGGCCGTGGCGGCGACTGGAAGCGTAGCGGCGGCGGCGGTGGTGGCGGCGGCGGCGGTGGCCGTGGCGGCGACTGGAAGCGCGGCGGCGGTGGTGGCGGCGGCGGTGGTGGTGGCGGCCGCTGGTAAGCGGTTGGCCATGCTCTGCAGAGCTACTGCATCGCCCTGAGCGATCAGAGAACAATCAACGGAGAGGACCCTGGCAACGGGGTCCTCTTTTTTGTCGGGTTCTGATTCAGTTGGTGAGGCCTTCTGGTGGGAGCCATGGCTGGAATTCCGGGGGGATGGGGGCGGTGAAGGCGAGGGATTCGTGCGTGATGGGGTGGCGGAAGGCGAGCTTCCATGCGTGGAGCATGAGGCGGGCCGAGGGTGACTGACGGCTGATGCGGGCGTAGGTGGAGTCGCCGAGAAGCGGGTGACCGAGGTGGCGGAGGTGGACCCGGATCTGGTGGGTACGTCCGGTATGGAGTGTGCAGCGGACGAGGGCATCGGTTCCCGTGGTGTATTCGACGAGGTAATCCGTGATGGCTTCCTTGCCGGCCGAGGGGCTGACGACGGCCATGCGGAGGCGGTTGGCGGGGTCGCGTCCGATGTGGGTGTGGATGGTGCCTTGTCTGGGGGAGGGTGTGCCCTGGACCACTGCGAGATAGATCTTGCTGGTGGTGCGGTCGGCGAACTGGGAACTGAGGTCGTGATGGGCCGCGTCGCTGCGGGCGACGACGAGGCAGCCGCTCGTTTCCTTGTCGAGCCGGTGCACGATGCCGGGTCGGGCGACGCCGCCGATGCTGCTGAGGGCACCGAAGCGGTGGAGGAGGGCATTGACGACCGTGCCGTCCTCGTTGCCGTGGGCTGGGTGGACGACCATGCCCGATGCCTTGTTGAGGACGGCGAGGTATTCGTCTTCGAAGAGGATTTCGAGGGGGAGGTCCTGCGGGGCCGCCTCCGCGGGGCGGTCGGGCGGGATGGATCCGGTGATGATGTCGCCCGGGTTCAGGGCGAGGCTTGGCTTGGCTGTTTTGCCTCCGGCGAGGATGGCACCTTCGCGCAGGAGTGACTGAATGCGGGCGCGGGAGAGCGAGGGGAGGCGGGCCGCGAGGAACTTGTCGAGTCGGGTTCCGGCATCCGCCGGTTCCGCGGTGAGCGTGAACGATTCCTCCATGGGCTGGCTGGGTGTGGTCAGAGCAGGGCGCGGATGAGCTTTCCCTTCCAGCCATCCGGGAGAGGGAAGCTGGCACCGGTCTGCTGGAGAGCGAGGCGGAGGGCTTCTGTCATCCAGCGTTTCGAAGCGTGGATTTCCGTGAGTTCGCCCGTGTTGTCGGGATTGAGCTGGTAGCGGGCCGAGAACATCACGGGGTCGGGCTCGCCCGCGAGGGTGATGGTCGCGCTGAGGCGGCGTTCATTCACATCGAGGCGGAAATCGGTGAGGCGGACCCAGTCGAGTCCGGCGGATTCGATTTTTGCCTGGATGGCTTTGAGGATGATGGTCTGGGGGGAGATCATGCGAGGAAGCGCTGGGTGAGGTCGCCGTAGGCGTCGGTGCGGCGGTCGCGGAGGAAGGGCCACCATTCGCGCTGATTGCCGATGGCGTCGGTATCGATTTCCGCGAGGAGGATTTCTTCCTGATCGGTGGAGGCCTTGGCGACGAGTTCGCCCATGGGGCCGGCGACGAAGGATCGGCCCCAGAATTCGAGGCCTTGACCGCCTGCGGGGGCTTCGTGGCCGATGCGGTTGACCGAGGCCACGTAGCAGCCGTTGGCGACGGCGTGGCTGCGCTGGATGATTTCCCATGATTGGTGCTGTTTTTCGCCGAGTTCTGCTTTTTCGGACGGCATCCAGCCGATGGCGGTGGGGTAGAAGAGGACGCCGGCTCCGTGCATGGCGGTGAGGCGGGCACCTTCCGGGTACCATTGGTCCCAGCAGATGAGAACGCCGATGCGGCCGACGGCGGTGTCCCATGCGCGGAAGCCGCGGTCACCGGGAGCGAAGTAGTATTTTTCCTCGAACTGGGGGTCGTGGGGAATGTGCATCTTGCGGTAGGTGCCAAGGAGCGATCCGTCCGCATTGATCACGCAGCAGGAATTGAAGTAGAGGCCGGGGGCGGCTTTTTCGAAGATGGGGAGCAGGATGACGACCTTGAGCTTCCGCGCGAGTCTGCAGAACCGATCGGTGAGGGGGCCCGGGATGGCTTCGGCGAGTTTGAACCATTCCGCGTTGAGGTTCTGGCAGAAGTAGAGGGAAGCGAAGAGTTCCTGGAGGCAGACGATGCGGGCTCCCTGTTTGGCGGCCTTGGTGATGAAGGCTTCGGCGCGGCGGATGTTGTCGGGCACGCTGGCGGTGCAGCGCATCTGGACGAGGCCGAGGAGGTAGGAAGATGAGCGGGGACGGGAGGTCATGTTGGTGAGGACGATGGATGCAGCGGGGCGCTGCGCAAAAGTGAAGTTTGCCGTTTCCCGCGGGCGGATTTCCGGGGAATGGGGGCGATGGAAGTGGAGCCGGGAACGTTGTATGTGATTGGGACGCCCATTGGCAATCTGGCCGATGTGACCGAGCGGGCACGCACGTGTCTGGGGTTGGTGGATCGGATTGCGTGCGAGGACACGAGGCATTCCGGAGTTCTGCTGCAGCATCTTGGTGTGCGGAAGCCGCTGGTGAGTCTGCATGAGCACAACGAGGCTGGACGGTCGGCGGAACTGGTTGGGGTGCTGCGCGCCGGGGGTACGGTGGCGTACATTTCCGATGCTGGCATGCCGGGGGTCTCCGATCCCGGGCAGCGGTTGGTCAATGCGTGCCGTCGGGAGGGATTGCGGGTGGAAGTGTTGCCGGGGCCGAGTGCCGTGCTGACGGCGCTGGTGGGCAGCGGATTTCCGGCGGATGCCTTCATGTTCTCCGGGTTTCTGCCTGTGAAGAGCGGGCAGCGTGGCCGGGCGCTGGAGGCGGCCCTGGGGCGGGAAGAGACGACGGTTTTCTTTGAGAGTCCGCATCGGATCGAGGGTACCCTGACGATGCTGGCCGAGTTGGCTCCCGGGCGGCTGATCTGCGTGGCGCGGGAACTGACGAAGAAGTTCGAGGAATTCCGTCGCGGCACGGCGGCGGAAGTGGCGGCGCATTTCCGGAAGCATCCGGCGCGCGGCGAGATTTGTCTGGTGGTGAGCGGGACCGATCTTCCGAAGTGGGCGGCGTGGGGAGCGGGAGAGGAGGGAGGGGCGTGAGAGCCGGAGGGACGAGTCGGGCTGCGCGGTTCTTCAAGGCTGGGGTGGGAGCCTTTCTGGTGGTGCTGGGGCTCGGGGTGACGGCCCTGCTTTTTGTGCCGTACCGGCGGGCTATGGAGACGCGCCAGTGGACGACGGTTCCCTGTGTGGTGACGCGCAGTGAACTCCAGCTGCGGCAGATGGGGGGGGCGGCGGAATGGCGCGTGCTGCTTGGCTATGAATACGGGTGGGCCGGGCAGAAGCGGTCGGGTACCCGGTGGCGCCGGGTAGCGTTTCTGGATCGCGGGGATGCGGAGGTATCGCGCAAGTCAGCGCACCGGGAGGTGGCCGAGTCGCTGGTGGCGAAGTACCCGGTGGGAATGCAGACGCAGTGTCAGGTCAACCCGGCGGATCCGGCCGAAGCCGTCCTTGAGCATCACACGAAGGCACCGATTTACACCCTGTGGTGGCCGATGCTTTTTGCGGCGGGCGGGGCCGGGATTCTGTGGTCGGCCTTCCGGAGACCGGAGCGGATGGATCAGCGGAATTCGGCGCTTTCGACGTAGGCCGTCCATGCCTTTTCGAGAGCGGCGGTGTCATCGAGGCCGTAGAATTTGGCGATGTCGTCCGGTTCCGGGATCTGATTGGAAGTGCTGATGCGTTCGCAGAGTTTGTTGAAGGCCGAGAGTTTCTCCTGTGAGCTTTGCAGGTAGCGTGCGAAGGAATAGGCGGTGACGGTGGCGAGTTCGTCGGCGTTTTCGGTATCGCGTTTGAAGAGTTCGGCGATGCTGGTTTTGGCGTCGCCTTTCTTGACCATTTTCTTGAATTCCGAGGCCCAGTTCTTGGCGTCCTTGAAGCCACCGACTCCCGAGACGTCGTTGCCGGTGCCGGTGGCGCGGAGGATACTGGTTTCCGAGCGACCGGTGAGGAGGATTTCCTTGTAGTAGGCGTGGCCTGTGAAGATGGCGTAGGATCCTTCGGCACCGATGCCTGAGACGCCGCCGGCCTGGAGCTGGAGCATGTCCGAGGAGAGGCAGTGGGTGCGGAAGGGAATCCAGACCCCCTTGATGAAGCTGGGTTTGGCTTTTCCGCCGTAGGCACTGCGTTCGAAGGCGCGGAAGACACGCAGCCTGGAGTGAACCCCATTATCGTCGGCCACCTTGGCTGGCAGGTAGATATTGCCCGAGGCGCTCTTGGGCCATGTGGCGCGGGTTTTGGCGGCCTGATCCTTGTCACCGGATTCGCTGATCATGTCGGCGAACCAGCTGCCGGCGTCTTCGTAGGCTTCTTCGTCATTGACGAGCATGATGGCCATGCGGCGGTCCTTCCATTTCTGGGGGAAAGTGCTGTGGAAGAAGGCGGTGTCGAGCCAGAGGCGTTCCGCGAGTTCCGCGACGTCCATGGGGTCGACTGGCTTCATGTAGAGCACTTTGAAGTGCGGAGTTTCGCAGACGTTGTAGGAACGTTCGTTGACCTTGAAGAGGCCGGCGTTGCGGTTGTAGCCCTTGGTATCGAGTTTGGCGTCTTTGGCTGGGTTGGGAAGTTTTGGTTTCGGGCCTGTGGGGGATGATCCTCCGAGGCTGCGGGTTTTGTCTTCCGGGGCGAACTCGTTGATGTAGTCCTGATCGGCGAAGCTGAGGGAGTTCAGGCCCACCTTGAGGACGCGGCCGTCCTTGTCGCGCAGTTCGACATCATTGCCGAGGCGGCGGAGCAGTTCGGCTTCGATCATGCGGCCGTCGATGCTGATCCACGTGCGGGGTTCTGCCGCGGTGGAGGGGAGGAGGGACGTGCAGAGGAGGGCGAGGGCGGAGCCTCTGGCGAGCAGGGAGGAAATCGTTCTCGGCTTCATGGTTTGCGGTAATAAGCGTCTCCCGTGGGAAAATGTCCACGATGAAATGGGGCGGATTGGCTGGGGGCCGGAGCCGGGGATGCGGTGAGGAAAATCGGATCGCCGGGTGGTGGCAGGAGCGTACTCTCTTTGGTTGCGGGCGTGATTTTCCCCCTGAGCATCGCGCCGACAGCTTTTCCCATTTTCATCAGCATGCCTGCGATTCTACTGGCGATCCCCTGTTACCGGGAGAGGGAGCGGCTTCCGTCGTTTCTGCCGGGGCTGGCTGAGACGCTGGCTGAATCAGGGTTGCCTGTGATGATCCGGGCGGTCGATGATGGATCCGGGGAAGCCGAGCGGGCGTGGCTGGCTGAATACACCGAGGAGCAGGGGCGGAGGTTTGGGAATGTGGAGGCGGCGCAGTTGAATCCGGTGAATCTGGGAAAGGGAGGCGCGGTCTATTCGGCGTGGGATCGGCCCGGCGCAGCAGAAGTGCTCGCTTTCGTCGATGCGGATGGAGCCGTGCCGCCGCGGGAAGTCGTGCGCGTTCTGCGTGAGGCTGCCGGGCATCCCGGCGAAGCGGTTTTTGCGGTGCGTACGGGCGAAGCCGGTACCACGGTGCGGCGGGATCTGCGGAGGAAGGTGGCGGGGCAGGTCTTCCGGTGGATTGTGCGGTGGCATTTCCGGTTTCCGCTGCCCGACACGCAATGCGGCTGCAAGGCAGTTCCGGCTGCCGCCTTCGCTGCCTTCCGGCCGCAGCTCACCGAGATGCGCTTTTCGTTCGATATCGAACTGGGGTGGCATCTCCTGCGGGGCGGGACCCCGATCCGCTGTCTGCCGATTGATTGGACCGAGAGTCCGGGGAGCCGGCTTCAGCCTGGCAGTGCCTTTGCCATGTACCGCAGCGTGCGGAGGCTCCGGAAGCGGCTTGGCCCATGGCAGCCGTAGCGCCCCATGGATTTGCGCTTCCTTTCCGCTGGTGCGGCGATAATGAGTCAGAGTGGAGAGTGCTGTGTGCCTGGTGGCTGCCACGGTCTTCAAAACCGTTGTTGCCAAGTGATCCTTGGCTTGGTCGGTTCGATTCCGGCCCTCTCCGCCAATTTCTTTTCCCCTGAAAATCAACTGGTTGCAGGAATATAGCCGGCTTTTCTTGCTAGGATCCCGATTTCGGGAAAGTGCGCCATGCTGCCACTAATTGCACATAGCTGCGGCGAGAAAGCTCGAAGAAAGCTGGAAGAGTGTTGCCAGGGTTTTTCGGTTCCTAACGCTTTTCCTGCGCCCGGGTGAGTCTCATGTCTTCCCCACGAGCGCGTAGACCAGCAACGCGACGGCGAAAGGGGCGCGATGGCCGTACTGGACCCAGAACTCAGCAATCACGGGTGCAAAAAGTCGATGCCCCACAGGGTGCGAGAAATCGCGGCAAGTCGAGTTTCAAGCCCACCTTCCGCTGCGGCGTGGCAGGCGCAGGGGTGATCGGGCAGAGCCGGGGCTTCATGGCGTGATGTGGAGCCGGTAATAGCGGCGAGGAGCCAGGGCGTTTGATGGCAGCGTGAGCGGACTGGCGGCTCCTCGCACCGGCGCCCAGTGCGTGAGGTCATCCGATTGCTCCAGCGTGCCGGGGGAAAAGATGAGGCTGACGGATGTGGCTCCGGACTCGATGGAGAGCGGCAGGGTTTCGTGAAGCAGCATATAATCCCATGCCGGCTTGAGAACTGGGGTGGTGGCAGTGCCACTGAGCTGCATGGGGGTGGCTGCATCGACGACCGGACAACCGTGGTAGCTGGTGGATTGCGCCGGTGCGGGTTCGAGGTTGGTCGAAAGAAAATGGCGCCCGCGGTAACTGGGAGAGGGGGATGTTTCCACCCGTTCGCAGGCTCCATAGCGGGACACGTCCAGTGCGGTCGCGGCAACCTGCATTTCGGAGAATCCTAGCAATTGATCGCGTTCGTGGGCCATCGCATACCAGCGGTCCACTGGCGTCAGCGGAACCATGGACATCCAGTTGTATGGGCGCGGCGGTGAACCTCCTCGCCACCAATCCATGCTGGTAAACATGATGCACCGATCCGTGACGCGGGTCTTGGCCAGAAGCGCCGCCATGCCGGCACCCTGCGAGTGACCTGAGACGATCAGTTTGCTCCACAGCACAGTGGTCCCAGTGAAATACTGGCCCCAGCCCTGGGTCGGGTAGGCATTGTGCAGATGCTGCAGCGCCTTGACCAGACGGTTCTGGATGCTGTTGGTGCTGTCCACGGCGAGAAAGCTCACGCGGTTGATGCCGTCAATCACTTCGAGCCTTGCGTTGCCTGCGGCGTCGGGATCCAGCGGGGCGTACTGTTCGCAGAGCACATTGATCGCGCTGTCATTCGGATACATCAGAGTCAGCGAGTGAAAGCCGAGGCTTGCAGCATTTCCTGCGAATTCACGGTAAAGGAAAGGAATCGCCCCGGTTCCGGGCAGAAACAGCACCAGCTTCGCGCGAGATGCCACTGCCGGATCCACCACGGCGAAGTGGCGGTCGTTGAATTGGGTAATGGCAGCGTCCGTCACGCTCGGCCTGAAGAGAACCTCGAGGGGCACCGCGGAAACAGGGCCGACGCCAACGAGCGCCGGCAGCAACGACATCAGCAGTGGCCACAATGTCCTCATGAAGGGCACCCGGTTCGGCGTGAATGAGTCATTTCATCGCTGCTTCCGGCGGCCTGCGCAGCATGAATTGTTTCATGAAAGCGCGTGGAAGTACCCGGCGCGGCAGGTTTCCCTGCTGTTCCACGGTTCGCTGAATGAAAATCGGTGACTGAAGGGAACAAGGCCAGTCTGTGGTGCGGGTTGGGGTCAGCGGTCCTGGGAGGAGGGCTGGTGGAGTCGGTCGCGGAAGCTGCCGACGCTGACGAGGGCGCGGCGGTCATCGCAGTAGGTGATGCTGAGAGCATCTCTGTCGACCCAGTAGACGGCGTCCTGGAGGAATGCGAGGCCGAGGTCGCAGGCGGCGGGCCAGTCCATGGGGACGGCCCAGCTGGCTTCCGAGTGGTGGGTGAGTGGGGAGAAGCCTGTGATGCGGATGGGTTGGTGGCCGGCGGCGGTGAGTTGGGCGAGGAGTTGCTGATCGGCGGCGTGGTTGCGGTCATCGGACCATGATTCGCCGGTGGTGGCGAAGCCTGTGATGATGGCGAACTGGTCGGGCCATGAATCGATGGGGGAGTCCGTGCGGAAGTGGGTTTCGAAGTAGGCAGGGATCATGGGAGCAGGGGGGTGCGGATGTCAGGGGAACGAAGGGGGCCATGGGCCGTCGGTGGGCATGACGTGGAGGCGGAGGAATCGTCGTGGGGTACCGGGGATGGGGGAGACGGTGAAGGATTCTGGCTGGCCCGAGCCGGTGAAGCCGACGCCAGTGTCCGTCCATTGCTGGAGGTGGGTGGCGGAACTGTTGGGATTGGTGGAGGAGGAGTAGAGGCGGTAGAAGCGGCCGGGTTTGGTGGCGAAGGCCATGAATTGGGGGTCGGCTGGGTCCTGGAGGATGCGGAGGACGTCGTTGGGGTCGCTGGGACTGGTTCCCATGATGGCTTCGTCGCTGTCGCTGATGCCGTCGCCGTCCGAGTCGCTGGTGCCGGTGCCCGGGGCGATGCGGAGATTGGTGACCGTGATGAATTCGTTGATGGAATTGCAGAGTCCGGTGATGACGATCTGGGCGGTGGTGGTGCCCTGGGGGATGAAGCCCGAGAGGTCGTACTGGAATTCCTGGATGGTGGGATTGATGGCTGGGGCTGGGCAGAGTTCGGTGCCGGAGAGGCGGCCATCGCCGTCGCGGTCGTGTGCCGAGATGAGCGAGACTGGGCTCAGGGGGTTGTCATTGAGGATGAGGAAAGCCGAGAAGGTATCCGAGGCTTCGAAGCCGCCGGTGAGGTCGCGGATGCGGAGGGTGGCTGAGCATCGGAGGCCCGTGGTGATGCCGGCGAGCGGGATGGGGTCCGACAAGATGGATTTCTCTGCAGGGGAGATGGTGTCGCCGTCGTTCATGGTGATGGCGGGAGGGGCTCCGCTGACGACCCATGCGGGATCCGGTTCAGGGGTTGTGGCAGTGAAGATGGGCGTGGTGGTGTTGGCATTGTCGAGGAAGCCGATGATCCATGGGGCTGGGAGCGGGACATTGATGGTGGCCGTGGCGCTGGGGAACGAGGCATCGGAGAAGGTGAGCGGGAGGAGGGATGGGCCAGCCGGGACTGTGAGCGTGGCTGTGCCGAAGGGGCCGGATGACGGAGTGGCTCCTGGGGCGATCCAGCCAGTGCCGCCGAATTCGCCTGTGATGGTGACGGTGAACGAGACCGTGTCGTCTGCTGGTCCGGGGCCGTTCGGGTTGCGGGTGATGCCGGTGGGTGATGAGACCGTGATGGCCGGGGGTGGAATTTCCACGATGAGGTTGCTGAGGGTGAAGGTTTCCGTGGGGGAATTACTGTTGCCGATGAGGCGGAGCTGGACCGAGCGGGCGGCGGCCGGGATCATCTGGGAAAGGGTGAAGGTCCTGGTGGTATTGATGGTGGCCGGGAGTTCCACGCCGCCCGTGAGCCTTCCGTCTCCGTCCGTGTCCGCGGCTCCGAGCATGCTGACGTACGGGGTTCCGTCGATGCTGATCTGGAACGTGCAGGAATCGAAGATTTCGAATCCTGACGAAGTGCCTGCGATGGCGGTGAGGGTGGCACGGACGCGGACATCCGGGGCCTGGGTCAGGTCGATGGATTCCGAGTCGATGATGTGGTCTGCCTGCTGCGGATTGGCGTTCTGGGTGAGGGTGCGGTTGGCGTTGTCCGGTGTCCAGCGGATGGGGTTGGGAGCGATGGCCGGGGCCGAGAAGAGAGGTCGGGCTGGTCCTGCGAGCCGGACTGTACCGATCATGGCCGGGGTGAGGATGGAAACGGCGGCGCGGCAATCCGGGTCGGCGCTGTCTGTGAATTCGTAGGTGGCGGCTGAGCCCGGGGCAGCGTTGCTGATGGGGATGGCGGTGCCGTAGGGGACCGTGAGCGGGGGATCGGTGAGGATGAAATCCGGGCCCGTGAAGGGGCCGTCGGCGGTGACCTGATAGGAAACGGAATCGTCCGTGGGATCGTCCGGAGTTCCGCCATTGAAGTAGTTGAAGCCTGTGATGGCGGGGTCGATGCGGCACCATGGGGCGATGGCGGTGGCTGTGGTGGTGATGGTGGCGGACGAACGGTCCTCGATGGTGATGGCGAGCGAGTGGAGGGGTCCGGTGAATGATGCGATGGGAAGCGGTCCGATCGTGACTGGGCTGCCGTAGGTGCCCGTGCGGCCGGCGAGGGCGGGCGGGGCCGTGATGCGCCAGCCGGACGGGCTGACTGGTCCGGTTCCTGTGATCGTGAGGGGAAACGAAACGGTATCGTCGGCCGGATTGCGGGGCGTGTTTGCGGTTGAGCGGGTGACGGTTCCGACGGCCGCGCTGATGGCCACGTCGGCGGCCGTGAAGGAGAGACTGAGGTCGTCGAGGCCCATGAGGGCGTCGGCACCGCCGTCGTTGATGTTGCTCCAGCGGATGGCGAGGAACTCGCCGGGTTCCACGCGGATTTCGCTGACTGGGGCGGTGGAGATGAGGGATCGCTCGTCGACGGGCGTGTAGCCGGTGGGGGTGGTGTAGGTGAATTCGGCTTCGCGGACGCGGTTCCAGCCGGTGATGTAGTGAGCGCTGGGGGCCGTGGAGACATCCGGCGGGAAGACATCTGCGGTGGCCGGGGCGGTGGTCATGGTGAGGACCGCCTGCTGGGAGGCTCCTTTGCGCCACCAGACGGCGAGCGTTTCGACATTGCTGGCTGTCTGGTTGGTGTGGCGGATTTCTGCGGCGTAGCGGATGGTGGTGAGGCGGACGGGGATGGCTGAGGTGTTCTGGAACACAGCGATGGCGGAGAGTTCGCCCTGAGCGGTGATGGGAACGGCGGCGAGCATGCGGTCGGGGTCGCCCGTGATGCCTGCTGAGTAGAACCAGCCCGTGGTGGGGTTGATGGCACCGTCGCTGACGCGGTAGGCGTAGGCAGCGCCGACGAATCCGGTGGGGGTGCCATTGCCGGCGCGGTAGAGCCACCATCCCGGGATGGTGGTGTCGTCAGCCCATGGAGTCGGCGTGGCAGCGTTATTGGCGCCAGTCGATGAGGTGGCTGCGAGCGCATTGAAATTCTCGGTGTATTCCGTGGTGCCGCTGATGGCGATGGGAGCGGCGGAGACAGTTGCTGCGGCGGCGGTCAGGGCGAGCAGAGTGATGCTGGAAGTGCGGGGGCGGGACTGGTGCATGGCGCGTGGGGGAAAAGGGGATTTCCGGGGAGGGAGGCAGGTATCGTGCCGGAGGGGAAAGATCCCCGCAGCTACGGGAGAGCGGAAAAGGGAAAGCTGGGCGCGGTTTCCGTCAGATACCATGCGGCAGGGCAGGCTGGCACGCTTCCTGCGATGAAGATCAGGAGCAGCCAACCCGCACACCTCCCATGCTTGAACAGTACACCCCCGGTGAATTCTACGATGAAATGTTTGATGAACCGGGAACCGTGCGGTCGCATTACCGCGGCGTGGCCGATCGTCTGACATCCGTGAGTCATGATGAATACGAGAAAAAACAAGCGGCGGTGGAGCAGGCGTTCATGCGGCGCGGGGTGACCTTTACGGTGTACAGCGACGATCAGGGAACCGAGCGGATTTTCCCTTTTGATTGTGTGCCGAGGATCATACCTGCCGATGAATGGTCGCAGATTGAGAAGGGGCTGATTCAGAGGCTGACTGCGCTCAATCTGTTTCTGCATGACATTTATCATGAGCAGAAGATTCTGCGGGAGCGGGTTATTCCGCCGCAGTATGTGATGAGTGCGAAGCATTTCCGGCGGGAATTCATGCACTTCAAGGTTCCGAAGAACATTTATGTGCATGTGTGCGGATCCGATCTGATCCGGGATCGGGATGGGCGGTATCTGGTACTGGAGGACAATCTGCGTTGTCCGTCCGGGGCGAGTTACATGCTGGAGAACCGGGCGGCGCTGCGGCGGGCGTTTCCGGATCTGTTCCGGGCGGCGGGGGTGCGGCCGGTGGAGGGGTATGCCGGGCAATTGCTGAAGAACCTGCAGCATGTGTCGCCCGAGTCCACTGGTGGTCATCCGAATGTGGTGCTGCTGACGCCTGGGGTGTACAACAGTGCGTACTTCGAGCATGCCTTTCTGGCGCGGCAGATGGGGATACCGATTGTGGAGGGCCGGGATCTGGTGGTGCGTGATTACCGGGTGTACATGAGGACGACGGCGGGGCTGGTACCGGTCGATGTGATTTACCGGAGGATTGACGATGATTTTCTGGATCCATCCGTGTTCCGGTCCGATTCGCTGCTCGGGGTGCCGGGGCTGGTGAATGCGTGCCGGGCTGGGAACGTGACCCTTGCCAACAGCATTGGGACCGGGGTGGCGGACGACAAGGTGATTTATGCGTGGGTGCCGAAGATCATCCGTTATTATCTGGGAGAAGAACCGATTCTGGCGAATGTGGAGACGTATCTGGCGAGTGAAGCCTCCGACCGGACATATATCCTCGAGAACCTTGAGAAGCTCGTGGTGAAGTCGGCGAATGAGGCTGGTGGGTATGGCATGCTGATGGGGCCGTGGGCGAGCCGGGCGGAGATCGAGGCATTCCGGGCGCAGATCATGGCGAATCCGCGGAACTTCATCGCGCAGCCGCCGATTTCGCTGAGTCGGCATCCTACGTGGGTGAGCGAGGCCAATGATTTCGAGGGCCGGCACATCGATCTCCGGCCGTACATTCTCTACGGGGACAAAGTGACCGTGACGCCCGGGGGGCTGACGCGGGTCGCGCTGCGGCGCGGATCGCTGGTGGTGAACAGTTCGCAGGGTGGCGGATCCAAGGACACGTGGGTGCTGGGAGACCGGGCTGCCTGAGGTCCGGCTGGCGGGGAAGGAAGCAATCAGCAGGAAACGACTTATGGAATCCCGGGAAAAAATGGCGATGCACCGTCAGAGCAACGTGATGCTGTCGAGAGTGGCGGCGTCGCTTTACTGGATGAGCCGGTATCTGGAACGGGCGGAGAATCTGGCGCGCCTGCTTGATGTGAACCTGCAGCTCAGTGTCGATTTTGACCGTCAGGATGCGGAATCGCTGCAGGAACACTGGTTGCCCGTGCTGCGGTCGACCGGGAGCGAGGAAGCCTTTCTGAAGGTATATCCGGCGGCCGACAGTGTCACGGTTCCCGAGTATCTGACGTTCACGGCCGGGGAGGGATGTTCGATCCGGTCGTGTGTGGCTGCGGCGCGGGAGAATGCGCGTCAGGTCCGGGATCAGATTTCCTTCGATATGTGGGAAGTGCTCAATGACATGTGGTTGTTTCTGAAGGATGCGCCTGACGAGAGCATCCGTGGGGCCAATGCGCCTGGGTTCTATGAACGCGTGAAGCGCTTTTCGCATCTTTTCCAGGGGCTGACGGATTCCACCTTTTCGCGGAATGAAGGGTATGAATTCATTGAATTCGGGAAGTATCTGGAACGGGCCGACAAGACGTCGCGGCTGCTGGACATCAAGTATCACATTCTGCTGCCGACGGTGAACGATGTGGGCGGGGCGGTGGATACGCTGCAGTGGCAGGCGGTGCTGCGGTCGGCTAGCGCACTGGAGAGCTACCGGAGGTTCTATGTGCAGGAGATTGTGCCGTGGAAGGTGGCGGAGTTTCTGCTGATGTCGGACAGTTTTCCCCGGTCGGTGCGGTACTGTGTGGAGCGGTGCGATTATTTCATGCACCGGATTGCGGACATACCGGCGAGTGATTACCGGACGGCGGGCGAGCGGAGGTTCGGGAGGTTTGTGCAGAACCTGAAGTTTGCCTCGATTGATGAGGTGATGGGGGCTGGGTTGCATGAGCATCTGGCGATGGTGCAGGGGGAACTGGAGGCTGTGGGGGCGCATATGTATGATGCGTTCATGTATCATCCGCCCGTGGACATGGCGGCGGAGATCCGGCTGCATCAGCAGGAACAGCAGCAGCAGATCCGCTTGCATCATCAGCAGCATCAGCCGCATCAGTAGGCGCAGTACGGGAGCCCTGGCGCGCAGGGGTTCTCAATCTACGACGATCATGCCAGAGCTGAGCGATTCATCAGATTCACCGGTGGGAAGCGGACCCCTGAGGCTACGGGTGCGTCATCTGACGCGTTACGACTACCATGGTCCCGTCACGGACAGCTACAATGACCTGCGGTTGTGTCCCGTGACCGATGGCCTGCAGCGCTGCGTGAGTTTCCGGCTGGAGGTGGCCCCGGTCACCGTGGTGAGCACGTACATGGATTTCTATCTGAACCGGGTGGATCATTTTGAGCTGCATGATCCGCATGAATTTCTGAGTATCGAGGCGCATTCCGTGGTGGAGACGTTTCCGGATCCCCGGGGTCCGGTGCTGGGGGAATTTCCGGTGGCCATGCTGGATGCGCCATCGGTGACGGAGAACTTCTTTGATTTCCTGACTGATTCCGAATATGTTTCGCTGGACGCTGAGCTGTGG
>Ga0315904_10001698_pt1 | contig 34957 bp, 29 predicted proteins | sample LakEriMetagenome_6_FD_203529 | JGI IMG/M metagenome (GOLD analysis project Ga0315904, IMG submission 203529) | Freshwater fungal communities from buoy surface, Lake Erie, Ohio, United States - Buoy 12 MA120 | ecosystem: Environmental > Aquatic > Freshwater > Lake | place: USA: Lake Erie, Ohio...
GGCGGTTCGCTCACCAGTCTCCCGATCATCGAAACCCTCGAAGGGGAAGTCTCCGCTTACATCCCGACCAACGTGATCTCGATCACCGACGGTCAGATCTATCTCCAACCCGACTTGTTCTTTGCCGGTATCCGTCCTGCGATGAACGTCGGTATCTCGGTCTCCCGCGTCGGTGGCAACGCCCAGATCAAAGCCATGAAGAAGGTCGCCGGTGGTTTGCGGCTCGACTTGGCTGCTTTCCGCGAACTGGAAGCGTTCGCCCAACTCGGTACCGAACTCGATCCTGCGACCCAAGCCAAGCTCGACCGCGGATATCGGATGGTGGAACTGCTCAAGCAGTCTCAGTACCAGCCGATGGACGTCGCCGAACAGATCGTCAGCTTGTATGCGGGCACTCGCGGTTATCTGGATGATATCCCTGTTTCCAAGGTTCGCGAATTCGAAACGGGATTGCTCACGTTCCTCCGCGATCGCAAGCCCGAAGTCAGTCAAAAGATTCGGGACGTCGCCGACTTGACCACCGAAGTCGAGGACATGATCAAGTCGACCATCACCGCGTTCAAGGCAACCTTCCGCTAGTCGGTCATCCTCAGGATCCTCCAGCATGGCCAACATTCGGCAACTCGATAAACGGCGCAAAAGCGTTCGCAACATTCGCAAGATCACGCGGACCATGGAATTGATCGCCACCGCGCGATTCAAGAAAGCCATGGACCGCGCGGCTGCTGCTACCGATTACACCCGAGCCATCACCAAGATCGTTCAGGACTTGGCCAAGAGTGGCACCGATGTTACCCATCCCTTGCTCATGCCGCACGATTCGGTCAAGTCGATCGACATGCTCGTGCTGACGGCCAACCGCGGGTTGTGCGGCGGTTACAATGGCTCAGTCGTCCGTGCCGCATTGCAACGCCGCGCGGAGATCAAGGAACAAGCCGACTCGGGGAGCACCTCGGTCAGCGGCAAACGCGGCATCTCGGCTTTTCGTTTTGCGAATGTGCCGATGGAAAAGACCTACACCGAATTTGATGATCAACCCAGCTTCGATGCGGTCGCGAAAATCGCCGATGAGTTGATCAGCCGCTACACCACCGGTCGCATCGACCGCGTCGACGTGGCCTACACCCGATTCGTCAGCAGCTCGAAACAGATTCCCATCGTGGAAACCTTGTTGCCCTTCTCGGGCATCGAAGTTCCCCAAGAGGACGCGGGCAAAGCGTCGAAGATCCGCGATGACTACGAGTTCCTCCCTTCTGCCGAAGGGATCCTCGAAGAGGTCGTGCCGGCCAGCTTCCGCGCCCGACTCTTCAAGTGCTTCCTCGATGCCGCTGTCAGCGAACAGATCGCACGCATGGTTGCGATGAAGAGCGCCACCGAGAACGCAGGGGATCTAATCAAGTCCTTGTCCCGAACCTTCAATCGTGCTCGTCAGAGCAAGATCACGCAAGAGATCATGGAAATCATCGGAGGGGTCGAAGCGTTGGGTTAGACATTCGCTTCGCTCACTCCTCGTGTCGCTCCACTTTCAATAAACCACCGTCATCCATTCAAACCTGTTCAGTCCGAACAAATCAGAGAAAATCATGAGTGCTTCCACCAAGCAAGGGGTCGGTAAAATCAGCCAGGTGATCGGTTCGACCTTCGATGCCGAGTTCCCCGAATCCCAGCTTCCCCCGATCTACCACGCAGTCAAGGTTGTCAGCGAAAAGAAAGGGGTGAAGATCAACCTTACCGGCGAAGTGCAACAGCACTTGGGTGGTGGTCGTGTTCGATGCGTCGCCCTCGGTAGCACGGACGGTCTGATGCGAGGACTCGATTGCGTCGACACCGGCAAGCCGGTATCGGTTCCGGTCGGCGAAGGGACCCTCGGGCGAGTTTTCAACGTGCTCGGCGAGCCGATCGATCAGCGCGGCGAAGTCAAGGCGTCGGACCGATGGCCCATCCACCGGTTCGCTCCTGCGGTTTCCGAGTTGTCGACCAACACGGAAGTCTTCGAAACCGGAATCAAGGTTATCGACTTGCTCACGCCGTTCGTCCGCGGTGGTAAGGCCGGGTTGTTTGGTGGTGCAGGTCTCGGCAAGACCGTTATCTTGCAGGAACTGATCGCCCGCGTCGCCAGCTCGCACGGTGGTTACTCGGTGTTCGCAGGGGTGGGTGAACGAACCCGCGAAGGAACCGACTTGTGGCTCGAAATGCAGGAAGCCGAGATCGGCAAGACCGGTCGCAAGGTTATCGAACAAACCTGCATGGTGTTCGGTCAGATGAACGAGCCACCAGGATCCCGTCTCCGCGTTGCTCTGTCTGCGTTGACGATGGCCGAATACTTCCGAGATACCACCGGCAAGGACACGCTGCTGTTCGTCGACAACATCTTCCGCTTCTCGCAAGCGGGTTCCGAGGTGTCGGCCCTCCTGGGACGTATGCCTTCCGCGGTGGGTTACCAGCCGACGCTGGCGACGGAGATGGGTGCGTTGCAGGAACGGATCACTTCGACCAAGCGGGGTGCGATCACCTCCGTGCAAGCGGTCTACGTTCCTGCGGACGACCCGACCGACCCGGCACCTGCGACCGCGTTCGGCCAGCTCGATGCGTTCATCTACCTCGAACGATCCATTTCGGAAAAGGGGATTTATCCTGCGATCGATCCGCTCGCGTCCAACTCCCGTATTCTCGACCCGGCGATCGTTGGGGACCGTCACTACAACATCGCCCGCCGCGTGCAGCGAACCTTGCAGCGGTATCGAGAACTGCAAGACATCATCGCCATCTTGGGTGTCGATGAATTGAGCGAGGAAGACAAGACCGTCGTTCGACGCGCTCGTCGCATCGAGCGATTCCTGTCCCAGCCGTTCTTGGTCGCCGAGGTGTTCACCGGCAAGCCGGGTGAAATCACGACGCTTCCCGATACCATCCGCAGCTTTGAAGAAATCTGCGATGGCAAGTGGGATCACCTCCCCGAGTCCGCGTTTATGTACGTTGGTCCGATCGAACAAGTCGAGGAGCAGGCCAAGAAGATGGCTGCTCAAGGTAAGAAGTAATCATGAGCGATGGAGCTGTGCACTGTTTGGTCGTGACTCCGGAAAAGACGGAGCTCGACGTGCGTTGCGATTCGTTGATCCTGCCGATGTACGACGGCGAGTTGGGTGTCTACCCAGGACGCGCTCCGATGGTCGGACGTTTGGGTTTTGGGTTGCTGAAGATCAAGACCTCTGGCAAGGAAGACACGTGGTTCGTCGATGGCGGGTTCGTCCAAGTGACGCGCGAATCGGTGCGGGTCCTGACCGACCGAGTCATGCGTCCCGACAAAATCGACCGCGCGGCTGTCGAAGCCGATCTGCAGAAAGCGATGGAGATCAAGCCACTCTCGAGCGAGGCGACCGCCCTTCGCGATCGCTCGCTCGCTTCGGCGCGGGCCAAGCTTCGTCTGAGCAGCAGGTAGTCTCATGGAAAAGCGCAAGGGAAGCAGCTTCGCGGGTGTCGGCGTTGCGATCGTGACCCCGTTCCGCGACGGCGTTCTGGATGTTGCCAAACTCAAAGAGCAGATTGAATATCAAATCTCCTCGGGCACAACCTTTCTCGTCCCGGTCGGCACAACCGGCGAGTCGCCGACCCTGACCCACGAAGAACACGAACGGGTCATCAGCGAAGTCGTTCAGTTGGCTGCCGGACGGTGCAAGGTCATGGCTGGGACCGGGAGCAACTGCACCGCCGAGGCCTTGCGCCTGACGCGATGGGCTGCCAAGGCAGGCGCAGATGCATCGCTCCAGGTCGCACCGTATTACAACAAGCCCACGCAGCGCGGGTTCTACGAACACTTCAAAGCCATCGCTGAGGAAGTCGGCATTCCCCATTGCGTTTACAACATCCCCGGTCGATCGGCCAAGAACATCGAGCCGGAAACCATTGCGCGTCTCGCGGAACTGACCAATATTACCATGGTCAAAGAAGCGACTGGATCGCTCGATCAGTGCTCGCAGATTCTCAATACAACGAACTTGACGGTTCTCAGCGGCGACGATTCGCTCACCTTGCCGATGATGAGCATCGGCGCCGAGGGAGTTATCTCGGTGGCGGGGAATATTGTTCCGAAGGACTTGTTGGCGATGGTGCGAGCGGCGCTCGACGGGAATTTCGCCGAAGCCGCTCGATTGCACCACAAGCTCTTCCCGCTTTGCCGCGACATGTTATCGTTGGCCACCAACCCGATCCCGGTCAAAGGGGCGATGAAGCTGCTCGGACGGGACACGGGAGAGTTACGGTTGCCGATGACGGAACTTGAGCCCAAGGAATTCGACGCCCTGCGTCGCACGCTGCAAAAGTACGGAATCCTGGCGTAGAGATTGCTCGAATGCCGTCAGGGTTCTCGGTGCGTGAAATAGCAGGTGTTCAGCGTCCCTCCGATGGCTGGGGTGGCATCTTGTCGGCGGTTCCTCGCAAAGCATCGAATTGGCTGTTCACCTCGTTGAGTGCCTTTCGCAAGGCATCGATCTCATTTTCGAGCGTGCTGAGTTTGTCGAGATATCGTTTGTACAACTCGTCCTCTCGCGGGACGGCGGTTAGGAGTTCCTTGATACGGCGCTGATCTTGAGCGGCTTCGTTCAGCTCTCGATTGATTCGTTCTTTCTTGAAGACATAGCTCTTCTCCCGTTCGATGCTGGTAATCCACTGCTGAAGTGATTTTCTTGCGATTGGATCGAGCGTGGCGTCCTTCAGTTTGAGTCGCATATCGGCGACATTCGTCTTGGAGGACCAGACGATTTGCTTGCTCCTCTGCTCGGTGACTTGAAAATCTTCGTCGCGGACCGGTGCAACTCGCATCCGATAGCGATATTCGTCCGTGCCTTGGGTCTCGACGAAGGCATCATTACGGACGGGAATCCAATCGTAATCGTCCACACGATGCTCGACGAAAAGAAGAGCACTTTTTTGACCATCGTTTTGGATCCGATAATGATGCACGCGTTCCCATTTGGCCGTCTCGATCAGTTCATCATCGTTCCAATGCCATGTGGATAGCAAGGAAACATAGGAACCGGGATCTGGTATTTCGTGGCGGATCTCGATCAATCCATCGACGGCATAGGTTACCAGTTGCGGTACGCCGGAAACCAATCGAGGAATCATCACATCTCCCGAGTACCCGTTGCTCCTCCAAACCGCGCCTGGACCGCCAGGCAGCTGGTACTCTTCTTGGAGCGTCACCTGGAATGCGGATAGGGGATGCTTTTTGTGAATAGGCTCGGAGTACACCCGCACCTCGTCGATCCGTTGCGGCAGCTTGGGAAGGAACAGCGTCGTCGATTCCCCCGATGCGAGTGTGACCGTGGGCAAACTGATATGAACGCGCTGGCCGTAACTAGCATGTTGGAGATCTTCGGTAGAGAACGTTATTCCAAGCCGCTGGTCGTGCCGCAGTTCTTGGCTCGCCCCCCCTCCGCCTCCTCCCATGCCTCCTCCCATGCCTCCTCCCATGCCTCCTCCCATGCCTCCTCCCATGCCTCCTCCCATGCCTCCTCCCATGCCGCCCATGCCTCCTCCCATGCCGCCCATGCCTCCTCCCATGCCGCCCATGCCTCCGATCCCGATCCCGTTCGGCTGGATGGGATTGTCGACGATCGCGTTTGCGATCCGACGCCGGACTCCCGCCGTGAGCATGGGGGGTGCAGCCGAAAATGGGGCGGGGATCGACATGGAATTGCGCCCCCAGTCGGCGATTCGGCTCAGCGGTGCGTGAAAGCCCAGCAATTGGTCGACGACGAGGACGACCTCGACCTCATTCCAATCCAAGCTGCTCGTGTTATCGATAATTGCCGAGGCTTGCAGATCGTTCAGGTTTTCGCTGGAGACCAGTCGATACGCGCACTTCCACGGTGCTGTTTCGATTGCAAATGCGAATTTCCCTTGTTTGGAATCGTTCCTCTTGATGGATAGCGTTACAGGAAGGCGATCCAACGTTTTGCCTTGTTTACGTGCGAGGATGCGATCCAGTCGCGACTGCAGTTCGGGAGAGGTAAGAGATACTACTGATTGTGAATCGAGGGGTACTCGAATTAGTCCATGGGGGGTATTCAGACACACCAGCTCGATCGGCAGCGTCTGTTGGCCGACGGTTTGCATGCTCGACTCAACACCGATGAGTGTGCCTTGCCACGTTTCACCAAGAGTACGTAGAGAGATCGATTGGCCTCGCAATCCCTGAAGAAATTCCGCGAGAGTGGTGGAGGGATCCTGAACGAGTTGCTGAAAGGCAGGGATATCTCGCGATACCTCGGTCGGAAACTCCACGCGGATGGTTTCGAGTTGGCTACTGACGAGTGTTTTCAAAAGATCATCGCGTTCGAATTCCGTAAGCCACAATTGGAGTTTTTGCTCGCCATCGAGTGGTACGTTGAATTCAAAAACACCTTGTCCAGCCGGGAACAATTGGACTCGTACCAATTCGATCGCCTTTCTGTCATCATCTCTACGGTCACCATCGTATGCGTTTGAGATCGCGATGATACCGCTGAGCTCGAGAACGCATGCAAACCCTATGGACGAAGCGAATTTGAACATCATAGCGACTCCTGTGCAGTGAATTGATACATCGTCGTGCCGCGGACTAACGTGGATATCACGCGAGATTTGCTCGATAAGCGGCGGTCCGTATCGCTGGAAATGCAAATCCGATACCGTCTTTTTTGTTTCGGCTCGATCTTTGCACTACAGCTTGTTGGAGCAGTGGAAATCCCATTTCATCGTTAGGGCCATCGATCGAGGAGTCCTTCATGCCATCTCAGTGGTCATCCGCTCGTATTCAGCGATCCGCATTTCGCATAATTGCGGGTACTGTGTTTGTGTTCAACATTGTTTGCCTAGCTATCGCGCAGGTTCCGCAGGCTTGGTCCTGGTCAGCGGATCATCCAGAGCAATCGTTTCAGACCAGGACTTCTTCGACGGACCGAATATTCCAGGCGCTGAAGAAATACGATTCCTACGACATGAAGCAAATGAAGCTCAACGCAGTGATGCAGCACTTGTCCGATCAGTTTGAGATTCCGATTCTGATCGATGAGAGGGGACTGGAAGAGGAAACACTAACGGTTGATGAACCGATCAGCATCTCGCTAACCAATATGCCGCTTGGTAATGCATTGCATTGGTTACTTTCTCCGCTGAATTTGACCTATTCGATTGAGTCGGAGGTTCTCCTCATCACATCCTCACGCGGTGCGTCTGGTTGTTTGGTGGTTTATGACGTGACGCGCATCACGACGGATCAGGAGGACTTCCCATCGCGAGGGAATTTTCTCAGTCCGAGAACAATGATTCACTTGATCGAAACAAGCATCGTGCCATCCGATTGGCTGAATCAAGGGGGGCTATCGACGATCGAGTGGTTTCGCGATAAAGCTGGGAAACGTCATTTGCTGGTTAGTGCACCCTTCGAGACCCATCAGAGGATCGAGGCGTTTCTCTCGGTCCTTTGTCAAGGCAGTATCCCCGCGAGGTTGCTCAGAGAGTCGTACCGGTCAAGCAGGGAGTTACGGATACTGGATACATCCGGCGTGCGTCCATCGAATCTGCGCCGCGCGGTGCCGTAGGAGGTTTTCATCGCGTTGAAGCGAGCGGTACAAATTTGGCGTGGACATGGGTTGCATGGCAATCGTCGCACACCTTGGGGCGATTCTGTTTCCGTTGTTGCTGCCAGCGCTGTGCGAGGGATTCGATGGTGGCGGGACTGGTCAGGGTATCGATCGATACTCCGAGGGAATCCGAGGTGAAACTGCAGGGGCTGGCGCGTCCGAACTCGTCGACGAAAAGGAATCGCGTGGCTGGCTGGCAATCGTCGATCGCGATCGTTTGATTGCGTGCTGTGCACGCAATGCGATGCAGATACCCTTCGGAACCGCACAATTCGAGACCTCGCTGCTGGAGGTCCGACTGCCAGCGAGGGAGGTCTTCGCGGAATCGTTTCACTTGACCTTCGAGGAGTCGGTTTTCGGGGTAGAAGCTTGGTCGGTCGTTTCCGCCGAGTTGATTGAAGGTGAGTTGATCCACACCCCAGTCGGCCATCAGGTGCGCGAACGCTTCGAAGTTGACGATGTTCGTCCGGGTGAGGACGGAGTTGACTCTCAGGAGGGGTTGGCGATCGATGCGGCGAGCGGCGATGGATCGAACGATCCGCTCCAGGCGATCGAACAACCCCGGCATCGATCGCAAGGTGTCATGATGATCGCGTTCACCGTCGATGCTGATGGTGATTTCCTGCATCAGACGGATCGCGCGTTCCGCGATGCGAGGGTCTTCCAGCGCAAGACCGTTGGTGGTCGCGCTCACGCGCAGGCCGAGATTTCCCAGGCGTTCCGATACCGGTTCCCATGCGGACCATTGGAACGGTTCTCCCCCCAGGAGCGAAACCAGGACCGTGCGGCCGGAACGCTGTCGTAATTCGCTCAGGGCTTCTGCAAAGCGATGGAGGGAAGCAACGTCGATCGATGGGCGGGCACGGTGCACCTCCCGACTGAAACCGCAATACCGGCAACCCAGGGCGCACTGGGTGTTGACTCGAACCACAACCACGAAGGAAGCTTCGTGGTCCGGCGAACTACTTACCAACGGTAGCGTCCGGCCATCTTGCGAACCGTCCCGAGGATAAATCCTGGGTTTTGCAGGATTGCCATTTGTGCAGCCTCATCCGAGTTGCGGGCGGTCACCACGACGGAGATTGGATAAGCCATCACGCCTGGCGGGGGATAGAGATAGACCTCCCACATGCTGGTGACGCCAGCGGCGATCGCGTTCATCTGCAACTGCAATCGCGACAGCTCCAGCATTTGTTGTTGGTACTGCTGGGTGGCATTGGCGTCGGATTGCATGTAGAGCGAATGCTGGCGCATTTCCTCGGCAGCTTTTTCTTTGTCCTTGGCTCGCTCGGATTCTACCCATTGGTTCCAGTAGGGTTCGAGATCCTTTAATTCCTCGGGCTTGAAGAAAAAGAAGGGGATTCCGTACTCTTCGCCATTGGGGAATTCAAACAACACACCTTCGCAAGTGAACGTACGGGCTTGGGCACCTTGAGCGAGGACCCATACCTGGAACTGGCCTTCGTTGTCGATGGGGCGTTTCTCGAATTGGGCGACGATCTTGGGGATCATCTTGCGATAGATCTCCGGCAGAGACTCGAAGGGGCGATCGTTGACGTAAAGTTTTCCGCGGCGGCGTTGTAGGGTGACGTCACGGCGGGCAAAATCGACCACTCGGCCAAAGATTTCCATGCCATTTCGGAGTTTCCACGATTCCTTTTCGTTCGCGTTCGACAACTCCCGTTGACGTTCCTCGGAAGCAACCCACTTTTGATCTTCTTCGGAAAGGTCCTCGATCTTGATCGCCAGCAGTTCGCGTCCCTTGATCGCCCCGTCCAGTTTCAGGACGATTTCCTTGGCATCGACTGCGATGAGGGTTCCTTCGAATTTCAGCTGGCCCGTTTTGTCGGTGAATTCGCGTCCTTTCGCGGTCAACCCACTAACACAAAGGACTGCGGCCAGGGCCATGGGAACGATCGAGCGAATATTCATTTGCAATACCCTTATGGTAGAGACGTCAAATCCACACTAAAGGATGCTCGTGGACGGGCGAGTTTGTCAAGTGATTTTCGGGATTCCTCGGTTAAGATAGAGGCCGGTTCTGTTGGCGGTTGCTGGTCTCGATGGATTTCCCTTGAATGATCGACGAAAAGAACGCATCTCAGGCGACCCTCCGAAGAATTCGGATGGGCCTCGTAGCCACCGGATTTGCACTCGCGTTGCTGGGGGTGACCTGCGTCGCGGTCCCCGTTTGGTTCCGAACCCCCGTGGAATGGCTGGTGGGGGGAACCATGTTGATGACCGGCTTGACCGGCGCGGGACATTTGGTGATCGGCTTCTTGGCTTCCTTGGGGATTTGGCACCGGAAGCGGTTGGTTGAAGTTCCGGAGGCCAACGGAAGTTTGTCGCAATCGTCGGCGAGCGTTGCCGAGCGGGGTCCGGTTTGGACGCTGGTCCTGGCGCAGATCGCGTTGGGCTGTGCGATGCTCGGTTGGCCCGATCAGATGAGTCCGTTTCTGTTTCTCATCCTTTTGTCCGCTGTGGCTGCCGAGGGTGGCATCATCCTTTGGGCCAGTTTCCATTTCGAATCGAAAGTTACCAAGTTCTGGATGTGGCTCACCGGTGGATTATCGATCGCTGTTGCTGTCGTCACACTGGTTTACTGGCGAAGTCCCGAATGGGATCATCTGATCGGTTTGCTGATCGGTGCCAAGCTGCTGTTGATCGGCATGATCTTCGCCAGGATTGGCTGGGGAGCCAGCGAAACCGATTTGAGGACCGCTTATGTAGGATTGGCGAGTTTTCAAGACGAGCCCACGGTCGGGTCGATCTATGCGGTTTACTATGGCCCCGCGTTTCATTGCGGCATCAGCGTGGGCGATCGACAAATCGTCGATTACCTCACGGATGGCATCGTACGCTTGATATCGTGGGAGGAGTTTCTGCTGGGGAGACGGGCCATGGAATGGAATTACCCCGACGTGTCAGCAGGCGAGCCCAGCGATATCTGTGCCTTTGCCCGATCTCTTGTCGGCAAACACAATCCTTACGATGCGCTCCGATTCAATTGTGAAAACTTGGCGATCTACTGCCGCAGCGTGGGAGCGACCACCCACTCCGGGTTTTCCCAAGCGTCGGTGGGTGTGGAGTTCGTCAAGCAGAAGCCGCTTCTCGGATCGATGGTGCAGCTGCTCAATCGGGCCGCTTCCTGGTTCCTGTATGGAGCAGGAGGTCCGTTTGGCAAGAAGATCGGATTCACCATGATCCGGATGGCGCGTGCCCTGGGTGATTGGGTGGTTGCCCGACCGCTCCGCAACTCGACGATGCCAACAACCCCCGAAGATGTCTACATGCCCTGTTTCCAAGAGCGAGGAAAGACGCCTTGAGTACTACTCAGACGCGACGCGCGATTCAGCTTCATCCAGGTTTCCGAAAGAAGCGTTTAGGACGCCATCCGTGGATTCTCGCCACGTCGATCGTCGAGCCTTCGGATCCTCCTGCGTTAGGCGAACTGGTCGACCTCACGCACAGCGATGGGCGTTGGATCGGACGCGGGCTTTACAATCCGCACAGCCGCATTCGGATTCGGATGCTGTCGTGGGATCCCAGAGCGACGATCGACAACGCGTGGTTCGATGCGCGATTGGATCAGGCTTTGGAATTGCGTGCTGCGATGCCTGGCGCTACGAACCTGGATGCGATGCGTCTGGTTTTCAGCGAAGCGGACTTTCTCAGCGGCGTGATCGTCGATCGGTTCCAATCCCATGTGGTCATTCAAATCACCGCCGCTGCCATGGTGCCGTGGCTGGATCGCATCGCGGATCGGTTGCAAGACCGCTACTCGCCCGAGAGCATTTCGGTCCAAATCGACCAGCACACGGCGAGGAGCGAAGGGATCGAGCCTCGTTCGGAAATTCTCCGCGGCGTTCTTCCCGAGGCCCCGATCGAAATCCGCGAGAATGACCTCCTCTGGCAGATCGACCTTCGACATGGGCAAAAAACGGGATACTATCTCGATCAGCGCGAGAACCGATTGGCGGCTGCCAAGTGGACGCCACCCGGTGCGCGCGTACTCGACGTATGCACCTACGCTGGCGGCTTCGCCTTGACCATCGCTCGCCATGCCGAGCCGTCGCAAGTGATCGCGGTCGACAGCAGTGCCCGCGCCTTGGAGTGGGCGCAACGGAATGCGGAGCGAAACGAGCTGGAGGAGAAAGTCTCCTGGGAGCAAACCGATTTTTACGAGGCCCTCTCCCGCCGCTTGGAGCAGCAGGACAAGTTCGACATGATCGTTTTGGATCCTCCTCGACTCGCCGGATCCCGCGACCAGGTTGCCCGCGCCTTGGCGGCCTATCACCGCCTCAATTACTTGGCCTTGCGAATACTTCGCCCCGGCGGCATCCTCGTCACCTGCAGTTGTTCGGGTCGGGTTTCCCGGTCCGACTTCGTGGAAATGCTCTACGGAGTCGCCACACGCGTGGGACGCGACCTGCAGATCCTGGAGAATCGCGGTGCTTCCCCGGACCACCCCGTCTCGATCCATTGTCCGGAAACCGATTACTTGAAATGCCTGATCGCCAGGGTTCTTTGACGCTTGATGGGGCAAGCTCGGGGACTTGGGGACGCCATGAGACGAGAACCTGCCCGGTTTTTCGGGGAATTCGCCTGCGATGGACTTGCTGGCGCTTGGGGGTGCCCGGTAAGATTCTAACCCTCATTTTTATTCGCAGATGGCGTCGAAATGAAGCCAAAGTGGCGGAATGGCAGACGCGCTGGACTCAAAATCCAGTGTCCGCAAGGACGTGTGGGTTCGACTCCCACCTTTGGTATTTCCACTCCTTACGAAAGTTTTTCATCGCAAAAGTATGCCAACCATCAATCAACTGGTCCGACGCAACCGCGTCGTGCAACGCAAAAGCACCAAGAGTCCCGTTCTCGAACGCTGCCCCCAGAAGCAAGGGGTCTGCTTGATCGTTCGAACGATGACCCCCAAGAAACCCAACTCGGCTCTGCGGAAAATCACCCGCGTGCGATTGAGCAACAGCAAGGAAGTCACCGTCTACATTCCTGGCGAAGGTCACAACCTCCAAGAACACTCGATCGTCCTCATCCGCGGCGGTCGTGTTCGCGATCTCCCTGGAGTTCGTTATCAGGTCGTCCGTGGATGCCGCGACACCCTCGGCGTCAATGGCCGCAAACAGTCGCGCAGCCGATACGGGGCGAAGAAAGCCTAGCCCAGTTCCCCATCCCCATTTCATTTCCTCCGCATTCATCGCTGACAGCAATCAATTCCTATGGGCAAGATCACCGCTTCACGAACGACCCTCCGTCCTGACCCTCGCCACAACTCGTTGCTGGTCTCGAAGTTTGTCAACTGCCTCATGCACGATGGCAAGAAGACTGTCGCCTACAATGTCTTCTATGACGCACTCGATGAAATCGCAGAGAAGATCAAGGATCGGCCTGCGGTCGAAGTCTTTGAGCAAGCGGTCGAAAACGTGAAGCCCTACATCGAAGTCCGCTCCAAGCGAGTTGGTGGTGCTTCGTACCAGGTCCCGATGCAAGTCAACAAGAATCGTCAACAGTCGTTGGCATTCCGCTGGATCCTCACCGCCGTTCGCGAGAAGAAGGGGCGATCCACCGCCGTCAAATTGGCCGACGAACTGATGGCCGCATATCGCAAGGAAGGTGCCGCAATCACCAAACGCGAAAACACCCACCGAATGGCCGATGCGAACAAGGCCTTCGCTCACTTCGCCTGGTAGGTTCTGCTGCCAAGACGCTAGGCCGATTCATCCTCGACGTTCTCGCGAAAGACTTCATCGCGGGAATGGAGCTGGAAGAACAAGGCTCGCTTCTGCTCAGGAAGCGAGTAATCGAATCCGAGTTTGCGCAGGAACGCATCCGAAGCACTGATCGCCATCACTTCGAGGATCCCCTTGTCCTTGGCGCGATCCAAGCATGCCCGGACCAAGTCGCTACCGATCCCGCGCCCTTGGTACCCCTCCGCGACCGCCAGACACTGGATCTCGCCCAGCTTTCGCGAGTAGATCTCCACAGCGGCGAACCCAACGATGTGCTGCTTGCCTGCCGCATCGGTTACCTCCGCAACATAGCCGTTAGCCATCAGCAGAATCAACTCGGCTCGCATCCGCCGGAGCAGTTTCCGCTGGTCGACAAAGGGTTGCAAGAGAGACTGAATCGCCTCCAAGTCGTCGAAATGGGCACGGCGAACGATGTGCTGCGAGGGAACAACGGCTTCAGTGGATTCCGTCACGGCGACTGTCCTTGGGTTGAAGTTGGCGATCGAGTCAGACTTTAAGGACACTGCCGACAAAAGTCGATTTTTGTTTCCATGAGCCTGAGGCGCTAGCCGATCTTTGCCCGTCAAACAAACTCGGCTAGCGCCTCGGGCTCATTTTTGTCGGCTGTGTCTGTAAGGCGCAGGGTACGATCTGGTCGCAGTCATGGCAAGCGAGGGTTGAGCTAGCGTTTCGAAGCCGAGTCCCGCAGGTCGCCGCGCGAGTCGCCGGATTCGTCTTGCCTTGCTTTCCCATTTTCGCATATACCATTTGCATGGGAATGCGACTTTTCTTCTCTGCAGGTGATCCAAGCGGCGATTTGCACGCATCGAATTTGATTCGATGCTTGAAGGGGGTTGCACCGCACTGCGAGGTGCGAGGATTCGGGGGCCCCCGCATGCTCGAGGCGGGATTGGATCAGGACTTCGATTTGACCCTCCTGGCGGTCATGGGAATCACCGAGGTTCTCCCCAAATTGCGAGATTTCTTTCGTTTGGCGGACCAAGCCGAGGAGTGTTTCAAGCGAGGCGAGGTGGATGCGGTCGTCCTGGTCGATTTCCCTGGATTCAATTGGCACATCGCCAAGCGGGCCAAGAAGTATGGATTGCCGGTCTACTACTACCTGCCCCCACAGATCTGGGCGTGGGGGAGTTGGCGTGTGGAAAAGATGAAACGCTGGGTGGATCATGTGCTGTGCAACCTCCCTTTCGAGGAGCAATGGTTTGCGGAGCACGGCGTCCCCGCAACCTTTGTGGGGCATCCCTTTTTTGACGTCGTGGCCGACACTCCCTTGGACGAGCGATTTTTAAACCGATGGCGGACCGACGAGCGGCTTCAAGTGGCTGTCCTTCCGGGATCGCGCAACCACGAAGTGCACCGAATGTGGCCGCTGCAACTGCAGATCGTCCGGCAACTTGCCGCTCGATTCCCGGATGTCGAGTTCCTGGTCGCTGCGTTGAAGGATTCGCACGCTCAGTGGTGTCGAGACCAGCTTGCCCCGGACGATCGACGATTGCCGATCCATATTTTTTCCGGCAAGACGAGCGAGGTCATTGAGTTGGCTGACTGCGCGCTGATGAAAAGCGGATCGGTATCGCTTGAGATCATGGCGCGCAATACACCCGCCGTGGTGATGTATCACGTGAACAACGTAACATACCTTCTGGCGAAGATGCTGGTGCGATGCAAGAGCGCATCGTTACCGAACCTGATCGCTGACGAAACGATCATGCCCGAGTTCCTTTCGCACGGTTCGTTGCGGTCCAAGTCGGCGCGAAGAAGTGTTCAACAAGCGACCGAGGAGATGTCGCGTTTGCTCGCTGACCCAAACTATCGGCAGCAGTACGAAATGCGCTTGCAGTGGTTGGCCAGCGAGGTCGCCAAGCCTGGGGCCAGCCGACGAGCCGCCCAGTGGATCGCTTCTCAGTTCGCTCTTCCGGCGCGGCAACAGGCAGCCTAAAACCGAATTGCCGGAATATCTCTAGAGCGATGGGATTTCGTACAGGTCGGGATCGATGTCGGGGGCTTCGAACATCCGACGCAAACGATGGAGTGGTTTGTCGCTGGATTTCACGAAAGGATCCCCCTCGGCGTCGAGTACCTCTCCCATCTCTTCATCGATTTGGTCTGGATCTTCGCCCGCTTCCATGCGCCGCATCGCTTCCATCATCGCTGCGTTCGGCTCAGCGCCGCTCATCTCGAACATTTTTTTCATCAAGCGGGCCATCTGCCTCGGATCCTCGGAACCGTTGTCCTCCAGATGCGGAGCCATTTCCTCCATCAATCTCTCCATCTTCGACTCATCGATATTCGCGAACGGATCCGCGGATTCTCCGCCTGGGTCAGCCAATCCCTTGGAAATTGCAAACCGTGAAATTTTCTTTTCCAGTTTGCTCCGTCCACACTTCGGGCACGCCGGGGACGCGGGGATCTGCATGCTTCGGGCGAGAAAGCTGAAAACGGTATGGCACGGGGGACAGTAGTACTCATAGATTGGCATCGCAACATCTCTATGGATCGAGGTCTCTCGGAATCACGGATTATTGACCCATCCGGATGCGGGGCTATCATTTCACCATGTTTTTCGTGATTTTCCAGGCATGCATCGAGTCGGCGCGGGGCTTTCCATGAACACCGACTCTTCCTCGCATGGACCGACACCCTCGCCCGATGCGGAGTTGATTGGATCGCAAGCCGCGGATCCACCCCTTTTGCCGACACCGGAATTCCTGGAAGAATTGGCCTCGATCAGCGAGCGATTGGAATCCGCCGAACCGGAATCGATTTTGGAATGGGCATGGTCGACCTTTGGCGAAGGCTTTACCATGGCTACGGCGTTTGGACCCGAAGGCATGGTCATCCTGGAAATGCTTTCCCGCGTAGCACCCAAGACCCCTGTTTTCAATCTCGATACCGGATATCAGTTCCCGGAAACCCTTGCCCTGCGGGATCAGGTCGCTGCCAAATACGGGATGGTCGTCGAGCTGATGCGACCCGAATTGACGGTCCTGCAATACGAAACGCTGCATGGAGGCCCGTTGTACAAAACCGATCCCAATCGATGTTGCGGCGACCGAAAACTGGCGGTGCTCAGGCGGGCCGCACGCGGCAAATACGCGTGGGCCAGCGCCATTCGCCGCGACCAAAGCCCGGATCGCGCCGTGGCACCCATCGTTGGGTGGGATCGCAAGTTCCATCTCGTCAAAGTCAGCCCCCTCGCCAACTGGACCAAAAAACTGGTTTGGGATCGCATCGTCAAGAAAAATATCCCCTACAACCCACTGCATGACCAAGGCTACACCAGCATCGGATGCTGGCCTTGCACGCGCGCCGTCCTGGTTGGAGAGGATGAACGGGCGGGACGTTGGAGCGGTACCGGAAAAACCGAATGCGGTCTGCATACCCAAGATTGATCCGACCGATCAGACCGGAATGCTTTTTTTGCTCGACAACTTCGGCGCATCGATTTGTTCAAGGTTTTCGGGTCGGATCGGCGATGGTGAATTCGAGATCGAGCTTGCCGGATGCGGTCAGGAGATCGGACAGTTCCGCTACGGTTGTCCATCCGCGAATGGTCCGCTCGGTGTCTCGCTGCTGAGCACGGAGCCAACGGCTGTAGGAACCTGCATCTGGCATGCCCGGCATGCGCCGGGGCGGTGCTCCAGCCTGCAGGGCGTCGAGCGATTCACCCAGCCATCGCGAATGCGTTCGAAGCCGATCGAGAATCGCCGTTGGCTCTCCCGGAGCGATCCCTACCGGCTCGAGGGTCGAGTTGATTCGGGCTCCGATCTGCACCATCCAAAGCCATCGCGAAGCAGGCTTGCTGAATACCCGAACGACCAACTCGGCATCCTCATCCTCCACTGCAATTCGCCATTCGCACATCCCCTGGCCTGAAATGGTTTGGGGTTCGGCAGGTTGAATCACATACTTTTTCGGGGCTTCCGGTTCCAGCTTCAGTTCGACCGAGCACAATCCGTTCTTGGCACTTACGCCGCGACCGAAGCGAACTTCGCGTCGGGTCCCCCACGCGTCCAACGAAACGTGCTCTTCAACGAGGCGAACCGGAGTCTCGCCCCCTTCTTCTGGAGATCCTGCAGGTTCCATCTCCTCCCCACCGTCGACTCCCTCGCCGGTTCCCTCCGGCAACTCGACCTGCAAGGTGGGCGCGTCCATGGGTTTGATCGCCGCCAACGCGTCTGCCAACGAGTGGCCGTCGATCGCATCCAACGTCGGCAATGCCAATTCGGTTGCGTCCTCCATCGCGATCTCGCTCGCTTCCAACGGCACGAGATCCGAGGAATCCGCGGGATCGATCGGATCTGCCAGATCTGCCAGATCCGTCCGATCTGTCCGATCTGTGCGATCTGTGCGATCTGTGCGATCCGTTCGATCCGTCCGATCGATGGTTCCGTAAGCTGCGATGCCGACGATGGAGGCCGCGATCCCGACGCCGATCCAAGTGCGCATGCGACTCCACGTGCGCATGCGACGCGGCTTGCGCACGGGTGGCCGTTTGGCGGGTTTGATCGGTACGGTCAATACCGATGACAACGGAACGCTCTCCGAATGATCCTGGCGCGCGGCCCGCACCTCTCCTTGCGATGGCCAAACCACGGTAGCGGTTGGAAAGCTCCGGTTCGCTAGCCATTTTTCGATCTCTGCCCAGCAGGTGATCCCCTGGCTCGCTCGCAGGGACGCAATGATCTCGATCAAATCCACGACCCAACCCGAGGGGGATACCATCGTATAAGCGGTTCGATCGGGTTTCCCTCGATTTTGGTATTCCCAATCGCGAACGATCTCGATGGGAGGCTGACCATACTCATGAACCAGTTGGCCTACCCATCGAAAGGGCCCCGTTGGAACCAGCCACCAGACCCAACCATCCAGCATTGCGATACGGCTTGTCGCGAGCAGCTCTCCGAATTGGTTGATTTCTTGATGAATTCTCGCGGCGTCCTGAGTTCGCTCAGGCAATGCACGCCAAGCCTCCGCTCCCTTTGCCAGCAGGCCGGGTGCGGGGGCTTCGGGGACGGATGGGGGCTGCTGGCCGCAGAGCCCTAGCGGGATTGCTAGCCATGCGTCTGAGGAACCAACTTCCGAAAAATAGACGGAGAAAACGCCATCGTCGTCGTGGGTGGGGCTGAGAAATAACCCTTGCATCTTCCACGACGGGGCAGAAGCGTCCGGCGTCTCACCGGCTAGGCAACGCAACATCTGCGAAGGCCAGGGACTGCGAGCAGGCGTGATGGTGTTCAAGGCAACCCTCCTATCGACGGGGTATCCACCGAACGATCCAATTGACGGTCCAACGGGGCGCACGTAAACTTTGCCCGGTTTTCACAGTGATTTTTGCACAACTTCGGGAGCTTTGCATTCAGCTATGGCAAATAAATTGGTCTATTTCTTCGGCAAATCCAAGACCGATGGCAGCGGAGACATGAAGGCGCTACTGGGTGGCAAGGGTGCCAACCTCGCGCAGATGACTCGGATCGGGCTGCCCGTCCCGCCAGGTTTCACCATCACCACCGAAGTGTGCGTGAACTACTACAAGAACGGCCGCAAGTACCCAGCGGAATTGGCAAGCGATTTGGAAAAAGCGGTTAAGTGGCTCGAAAAGGAAACCGGCAAGAAGTTTGGCGACATCAAGAATCCGCTCTTGGTCTCGGTCCGCTCGGGGGCTCGCGATTCGATGCCCGGCATGATGGATACGATTCTGAATCTCGGTCTCAACGATGCGACCTGCGAAGGATTGGCGGCAGCCACACACAACGAACGCTTTGCCTGGGACTCCTACCGACGTTTCATCCAGATGTATGGAGACGTGGTGATGGGTGTTCAAAAGCGGAGCGAGAACGAGCATGAACCGTTCGATGACGTGATGGACGGACTCAAGAAAGAGGTCGGCGTCAAGGAAGACACGGATCTGACAGCCCAGCAACTGCAGGAGTTGGTCAAGCGATTTAAGAAGTTGATCAAGGATCGGACTGGGAAGGCGTTTCCGAATGAGCCGATGAAGCAGCTCGAAGGAGCCGTGCAGGCAGTCTTCGGATCGTGGATGAACGAGCGAGCGATTCTTTATCGCCAGAAGTACCGCATCCCGGACGAGTGGGGTACGGCGGTCAACGTTCAGAGCATGGTCTTCGGAAACATGGGTGATGACTGCGCGACCGGTGTAGCCTTCACCCGCGATCCAGCCAACGGTGAAAACGTGTTCTACGGCGAGTACCTGGTCAATGCCCAGGGCGAGGACGTGGTGGCTGGTGTTCGCACACCGTTAAAAATCTCCGACATGGCCAAGGACAAGATCCTCGGTCCAGCCTACAAGGAACTGGTCGAAGTGCGCAAAATTCTCGAACGCAATTTCGGGGATGTGCAGGACTTCGAGTTCACGGTCGAGAACAAGAAGCTCTACATGCTCCAGACCCGGAATGGAAAGCGAACTGCTCTAGCCTACGTGAAGATCGCGCACGACATGGTCAAAGAAAAACTGATGACCCCCGAGCATGCGATCAAGTCCGGGGATCCCGAAGCCCTCAATCAGCTCCTGCAACCGATCTTCGATACCAAGGCCTACGACAAGGCCAAGAAGGAGGGACGCGTTTTGGCTGTTGGTTTGCCTGCGGGTCCCGGTGCCGCATCGGGTGCGGTGGTCTTCACGGCGGGCAAGGCCGAAGAATTGGCCGCCAAGGGACAGCACGTGGTCCTGACTCGAATTGAAACCAGCCCCGAAGACCTGCGCGGAATGATCGCTGCCGACGGGATCCTCACCGCCCGCGGCGGGGTGTCCAGTCACGCAGCTCTCGTTGCCCGGCAGATGGGCAAGGTCTGCGTCGCCGGTGCGGGCGATATCGAAATCGATTACCACAAGAACCTCCTCAAGTGCAAAGGAGTCACCATCAAGGAAGGCGAATCGATCAGCATCAACGGCACGACTGGGGAAGTGTTCCAGGGCAAGATCGATACCGCCGATAGCGAACTCAAGCAAGTCTTGGCTGCGGGGACCCTCAAGCCCAAGGACAGCAAGGTCTTCCAGTACTACGACTTCATCATGAAGCTCGCCGACAAGTACCGTACCCTCGGCCTTCGCACCAACGCCGACCAACCCGATCAAGTTCGAAACGCGATCGCGTTTGGGGCCGAAGGGATCGGGTTGTGCCGCACCGAGCACATGTTCTTCGAAGGGGATCGCATCATCGCTGTTCGGCAGATGATCCTCGCCAAGACGGAACAAGCCCGCAAAGCGGCCCTCGACAAGTTGCTTCCTTACCAGCAGAAGGACTTCGAAGGGATCTTCCGAGCCCTCGATGGTCTACCGGCATGCGTCCGGTTGCTCGATCCCCCGTTGCACGAATTCCTTCCTCAATCGGACAACAAGAAGGGGCAAGACGAAGTGGCCAAACAACTCGGCACCACGGCAGCCGAAGTCGCCAAGATGGTGCACGAGCTGCATGAGTTCAATCCGATGCTCGGATTCCGCGGTTGCCGTCTGGGAATCATTCGGCCCGAGATCACCGAAATGCAGGCCCGCGCGATCTTCCAGGCCGCCGCGACCGTGCTCAAGGAAGGAATCAAGGTCAAGCCAGAGGTCATGGTGCCGCTGGTCGGCTTCAAGCGAGAACTCGACCTGCAAGTCGCGATCGTGCATCGCGTCGCTGCCGAAGTCATGAAGGCGACCGGCAAGAAGTTCCCGTACCACGTCGGCACGATGATCGAAGTCCCTCGCGGTGCGATCACTGCCGACGAAATCGCCGAATCGGCTGAGTTCTTCTCGTTCGGAACCAACGACTTGACCCAAACCTGTTTGGGAATGAGCCGCGACGACTCGGGATCTTTCCTTCCCGCTTATGCCGGGCTGGAAATCATCAAGACCAACCCCTTCGCCTCGATCGATCGTTCCGGCGTTGGGCAGTTGATGAAAATCGGGGTCGAGAAGGGGCGATCGACACGGAACGATTTGAAGATCGGCATCTGCGGCGAACACGGCGGGGATCCCTCCTCGGTGGAGTTCTGCCACATGATCGGACTCAACTACGTCAGCTGCAGTCCGTTCCGGGTTCCGATCGCTCGCCTGGCCGCTGCCCAAGCTGCATTGCGGCATCCGGCAACTGCCCCGACCAGCAAGCCTGCGAAGGAAGCCAAGCCCGCCGCCAAGGGTTCGGTCACCCGCAGTCGAAGCCTGGCCCGAACGTAGGCTATCCATCGAAGATCCCTAGACCTTCTCACGATTCCTGATTCAAAAAAAAATGGCGAAGAAGTCTCACCGCGAGACAACTTCGCCACCGGGGGGAAGGAATCATGAGAATGGAATGCCAAGGAGTTGGCATCTCACGTTCAAAGGAATCCTAGATCAGCCACGTTCGGGAAACCGCAATCCTGCAACGCTTTTGCTCGGGGAATGGTTTTCTCCTGGGACATCAAAGGGACCATGACGATTGTGCGGCTTTTGACGAGGGACTCGTCGGCGGAGTCGGTCTAACCGGGCTGGTAATAATCCCGGTACCACGCGACGAACCGTGCAATGCCCTCCTCAATGCTCGTAGCGGGAGCGAAACCGATTTCCTGTTGCAGCGAGGAAACGTCGGCAAAGGTTTCCAGTACATCTCCTGGTTGCATCGGCATCTCCTTGCGGATCGCCGGCTTGCCGATCTCTCTTTCGAGAACGTCGATGAAATGCGACAATTCGGTCGGGCGATGATTGCCGATATTGTGCAGTCGGTAGGGAGCTGAACTGATGGAAGGATCCGGTTGATCGGGGTTCCATGCGGGATCGGGTTCAGGGATGCGGTCCAGCAGCCGTACCATAGCCGATACGATATCATCCACATACGTGAAGTCCCGTTTCATGCGCCCCCCGTTGTATACCTCCAAGGGCTCGCCCGCGAAGATGGCTTTGGTGAACAAGAACAAAGCCATGTCCGGTCGCCCCCACGGACCGTACACCGTAAAGAATCGCAAACCGGTGGTCGGCAAGCGATAGAGGTGGGAATAGCAGTGGGCCATCATCTCGCACGCCTTCTTGGTCGCGGCATAGAGACTGACCGGGTGATCCGCAGGACTGGATGCTCGGAACGGTTGCTGCGCGTTGAGCCCGTATACGCTCGAACTGCTCGCATAAATCAAGTGAGGAACACGCTGCGCACGACAACCTTCGAGGATGGTTAACGTCCCCTCGACATTCGACTGCGAGTACGCGAACGGGTTGGTCAACGAATAACGGACGCCCGCCTGGGCCGCGAGGTGGACCACGCGTTCGAACTGGTGGTCTTTGAAAATCTTTGCCATCGCATCGCGATCCTCGAGCGACTCGCGTCGAAACTCAAAATCTTCCCACTCGTGAAGTAGCCGCAAGCGATCTTCCTTGATCGCGGGGTCGTAGTAAGAATTGACGTTATCGATGCCGACGACCCGAAAGCCTGACTCGAGACACCGACGAGCCATGTGAAACCCGATAAATCCTGCTGTTCCGGTAATCAAGATGGTTCGCATGATGGGATCGCTCTAGGCCGAGGGAAGTTTCAAATCGCGAAGGAAAGGATGGGGAGGTTTGGGAATCCAAGCTGCTTCGCGCACAGCGACTTGGATCCAGGATTGCAGGGATAGCAGATCGACGATCGCTCCGTGCGCTAAACACGCCGATGCCCATGCATGATCGCCCAGGTTCCCTTCCAAGCCGCTCCACAATAGACGCAAGCAATGCGCACCGGTTGATCCGGACCCGGTTGGGTCGAACGGGAGCGTTTCCTGAAACTCCTGAAGAATATCAGCCACTTGATCGGTTGCGGCGATGAGCACTTCAACATTCTCCGGCCTCAACCAACCCTTGCAATCATGAAACGAAGGGGATGTCGACCAACCGATCGATAGCTCCCGGTTCGATTCCTGGCAACGCACAACGCACGCCTCAATCGCCAAACGTCGGATCAAGGCATCGTGCATCGGCTCCAGGCCGACTAGGCACCAGCGCTGCAGCAGACCGCCTCGCATCCTACCGTCCCCTTTCGCAGTCGCGGGCAGGAGGAGTTGCGACCAATGCGACCGCGCCAGGATCCAAATGCAATACCGCATCGATGCATGCGGAAGGGACAAGCATCGATTCGCCTCGTTGGAGGTCAAATCGATCTCGCGAGGTTTGGATACTCCCCGTTCCAAATGGCAGTGTAGCAATCGAAAACGTAGCTTCAGGCAACGGAAATTTGCCCGGCCCAACACATTCGAACAACTGGAAACGATCGCAATCAACCAGGACCGATTGGCCAGCAACATGGGTCGCAATCCGCGTCGCATGGGCAACGGGCCCTCGCTCGAAATCGATCACCTCAAGGGCTTGCTCGATGTGCAAGGGCCGCGGATTGCCGCTGGCATCGACTCGATTCCAGTCGTACAGACGAAACGTGCAATCGCTCGCTTGCTGGATCTCGGCAACGATCAGCCCAGCTCCGAGCGCGTGGATGGTCCCCGCCGGGATGAAAATACAATCCCCAGATTTTGGATGGAACGCATGGAGGCAGGACTCGGTGGTTCCCTGTTGGATTGCCGAGTGCAGATCGCGTCGGGTCACTCCCGGCTTGAGCCCCGCGTAGACCACCGCACCGGGAACCGCTTCGACAACATACCACGCCTCGGTCTTCCCGCGGTCCGGGATGGGCATCCGAGCTCCGTACGCGTCGTCGGGGTGCACTTGGACGCTGAGAACTCGCTGGCAATCCAAATACTTCAGCAGCAATGGAAAACGGGTCAGGCCGCCCTCGGCCGCCGCGTCGGGGCCCAGCATGGCCTGGGGATGCTGTTGGATCAATTCCCGCAGGGTACGGCCGGCGAACGCTCCTTCGCCAACGACCGACTCTCCTTCCCGATGGTCGACGATTTCCCAACTTTCAGCCCAAATTCCGTCATCAGGAAGCTTTTTCCCGAGCTGTGCCGCTAGGCGTTGGCCACCCCACAAGTAGGATCGATAGAGAGGCTCAAAACGAAGGGGATGGTCCGGAATAAACATGGATTGCCAAAACGGCTCCGACAAACAAAGCTGGAAGGAATCAAATTCGGTCTACCCCTATTGTAGCGAGAGGATCCGCACCCGATGAAAGGTGACGACCTATTCGAGAAAAGCTCGATGACCTTCGGAGAGCATCTGGAGGAGCTGAGGCGAGCTCTGGCCAAGGCGTCGATCTGGCTCGGGGCCGGATTTATCGTCGGGCTCCTTCTCGCGTCGTCGGTCATCAAATACATGCAGGGGCCGCTCGAAGATTCCCTGGAAAAGTTCTATCGGAAGCGATCGGAGACCGAGATCGCCAAGGCGCTCGACGTCAAGGATGCATCCAAGGATCTGGCCGATCTCTCCACATGGATGCGAGAAAACAAAGTTGCTAGCCAGTTGATGTGGGTCGATCCAAGGCGGTTGCAGCGCGGCGCATCCGAAGACATCGGGATCCTGGGCAACCCTGACTCCGAAGGTCTGCCCGATCCGAGGAACATGATGCAACTGAGAGCGTTCGTTCCCATCCAAGCCAGCACCGAAGCTCTTGGTTTGCAGGAACCGTTCATGATTTGGATCAAGGCGGCCTTTGTCGTCGCCTTCGTGGTCGCGAGTCCGGGGATCTTCTACCATCTCTGGCAGTTCATCGCGGCCGGCCTCTATCCCCATGAGCGTCGATACGTATACTTTTTCTTGCCGGTCAGCCTGCTGCTGTTCTGGTCCGGAGCGTTCCTTGCCTTCTTCGTGATCTTTCGCTTGGTCATCGATTTTCTTCTGGACTTCAATGCCAGCATGGGTATCGGGGCTTCACCCCGTTTGACCGATTACATGTCCTTTGCATTGTTTCTGCCGTTGGGGTTTGGCATATCGTTTCAACTCCCGTTGGTGATGTTGATCCTGGAACGGCTCGGGATCGTCAGTGTCACAACCTATGTTTCGCAGTGGCGGGTTGCGATTTTGGTGATTGCGTTTATCTCGATGGTTTTGACACCTGCCGAAGTGTCGAGCATGATCGGAATGGCTGTTCCTCTGATCGGCTTGTACTTTTTGGGGATCGCCATGTGCAAGTACCTGCCGCGAAGCTCGATGCAGCAATCGTTCCCCAGTTCCCCGCGATCCGCTTGAGATGCCCGCACCTGAACCCGCATCCAGCAATGCAAAAAAGTTTGGGGAGTTTCCGCTGTCCATTCGAATCGCCCAGCGGAGCATCGTCCTCGCGATCCTTATCCCGATCGTGTTGATTCGATTGCGGAGGATCCCCTGGATGAAAACCGCCATCCTCGCTGCTTCGTGCGCATGCGGAGCCGTGGGTATCCTGGCGACCTATTACGCCGTGATTCGGTATCCCTACATGGGATTGGTGGATGCCGCCGACGGGGATCTGTTTTGGAAGTATTTTGAATCCAAGAGCAAACTGGTGCGGGTCGCGGCAGTGATTGTTTGTTTGCTGATCGCTACGGCGTTGATTGTTTATCCGATGGTGGATGGCCAAATAACCAATATTGATTTGCTGGTGTCGCTCTACGCCATCGCGGTTTTCTGTTTTGTTGTCTTTTTGATGTTCTTTTACGAGCGAACCGATTACCCGACGGTGACGACGTTCCTGCGCTGCAGCATGGGACTCGGCATCTTTCTTGTCCCTCTCTTTATTCCAGCGCTCGTGATAGGTTCGATTCGCGCCAATACGCTTTTGGACGAAGCAATCCTGAAAATCGAGGCGGAGAAAAAGCGATCTGGTCTGCCCTCGTAGCCCGTGACCCGAAACGCAGCAGGAAAACCGTTGATCAAACGTTCGGAGAGAATCGAATTCACCGTCTTGCTGTTTCTGCATGGCATGGCGCTCGCGTCCTGGTTTGTGCCGATGGGGATGGTGTTGGAGTCGGCAAACCTTCGGTGGCTGATCCCGTTCGCATTCTCCGCATCCGCCATCGCCGCGCTTCTGTCACCTTTGTTCTTCGGAGCCATGGCCGACCGCTCGGTTCCGCCGGTGCGCGTTCTGCGATGGCTCAGTTTCGGCTCGGCATGCTTCGCGTTCGCGGTCGGCTGGGGGATACTGAACGGGTATCCTGGCTGGCTGATTTGGATCGGCATCCAACTGCAATCGCTGCTCAGTGTCCCGACCGCGAGCTTGACCGGTTCCATTGTGTTGTCTCGGCTATCCCACTCCCACAGCCAGTTTGGCTCGATTCGTGCCTGGGGAACCATCGGCTGGATGGTCGGTTGTTGGTTGGTCAGCTTTCTCCATGTCGATAAGCAACCGATCGTATTCGTTTGGAGTGCCGGATTGTGGATCGCACTCGGAGCCTTCACGCTACTCCTGCCGATGGGGGAGACGCTCGCTGCGCACCCAAAGCCTCTGACCCTTCGGGAGCGATTTGGTCTCGATGCTCTCGCTTTGCTGATCAACCCCAACCATCGCATCATTTTCATCACCGCAGCATTGGTCGCGGTGCCGTTCGCTGCGTTCTACCCGTACACCCCGGCCCATTTGTCCGATCTTGGCCTGGAGCGCACCAGCGCATGGATGAGCCTAGGTCAATTGATGGAAGTGGGGGTCCTGTTCGCCATCGGAGCGATCTTGACACGGTGGGGATTCAAGCGGGTGATCGCCATGGGGCTTTTCTGCGGCATCCTGCGCTACCTGCTGTATGCATTCGATACGCCATGGGCGGTGCTGGCCGGTGTTCTGCTGCATGGCTTTGCGTATGCGTTCATTTACATCAGCACACAGCTCTACCTCGCCGAGCGGATCAAGGTTCAATGGCGAACGCGAGCCCAGGCGCTGCTGAGCATGATGACCGGCGGGATCGGTAACTTGGTCGGCTATTTGCTTACCGGCGGATGGCTAGTCGCCTGTGAAACCGATGGGGTCACCGCTTGGACGATCTACTGGCTGGGGCTCTGCAGCCTAGTCGTGCTGGTGATGGTCTATTTCGTCCGCAGCGATCCCTGACCGTGTGGCGAGCAAGAAAATGCTTTCTATTCCTGCTGGAGGTTCGTTCGTTGTTTCTTTGACTGTCGGCGGTGGAGATGATTGCGCAAGAGTGTTATTGTGCCAGCTATTCGGGCCTTAGGCCCGAAGGGGCCGACAGTAGGAATGCCGGGGCGACGCAGTCCCCCGGTCCCTGTGTACCCCCCGGTCCCTGTGTACCCACGACACGTTCATCAAGCCCCAAGGGCTGACTCAAGAATAAGCACCTAGCAACTGCCAAGCACCGAATGAAGTGGCGACATCCACCATTCGGCAACCTCCCCAAGCCAAAGAGTTCTCAAAGATGATTGCTGCCCCAGCAGACTCAATTGGCCAATGTCGCATCCGAGGCAGTGGAAATGATTTCGCATCCGATCGTTCGCCTTAACGACCTGAGCTACAATGGAGGCTTCCCCGGCATGGCAGGCCGCTTGCCCCCACCCCTTTTTGGAGCGTCGAATGTGAACCAACCTGCGAAATCGCTGCGCATGTGCACGTTGATGATCGCTTGGCTACTGTCGGCGGTGGCTCCTGCATCTGCCCAGGACCTCCTCACCTATGAAATGCATGTCCGCCCCATCTTGACCCAGCACTGCCTGGGCTGCCATGGACCCGCCAAGCAGATGAGCAGCTTTCGACTGGACCGCAAGAGTTCGGCGATGATCGGAGGGGATTTTGGCGAGTCGGCGATTGTTCCCGGCAATTCAAACGACAGCCCGCTCGTTCAATACATCAGCGATCCCAAACACAGCAACGCGATGCCACCCCCTGGGGAGGGACGCCGAAGCCTGACGACAGAGGAAATTGAAAAGATCCGCCAATGGATCGATCAAGGGGCTGTCTGGGACGAAACGAATTCCTCAAGCGAAGAGGGAATGAACCATTGGAGCTACCAACCGCTTCGTCGTCAGTGGGAGCACTCGAGCATCGATGGGTTCCTGGACGGCAAACGCCGCGAACTCGGCTGCGACACCGCCCCCCCTGCTTCTCCTCACGCCATCGCGAGGCGGCTTTCGTTCGCCTTGATCGGCCTCCCTCCGGACCCTTCTCAGGTGCAACGCTTTGTTCAAGACTTTGCTGAAGACGAGGATCTGGCCGTCGAACAGTGGGTGGATGGGTTGCTGGCCTCTCCGCACTATGGCGAACGCTGGGCACGACATTGGCTTGATGTCGTCCGCTTCGCCGAGAGCGATGGCTTTGAGATGAATCATCCGCGGCTCAACGCATGGCCCTATCGCGACTATGTCATCGATGCGTTCAATCGCGACCTGCCCTACGATGTTTTCATTCGGGAGCAGTTGGCGGGAGATCGCTCGGGAGTCGAGGCGGCAACGGGATTCCTCGTCGGCGGCCCGTGGGATCGGGTGAAGTCCCCCGATCCTGTTCTTACCGCGAATCAGCGAGCCGACGAACTTCACGACATGGTCAGCACGACGAGCTCGACATTCCTAGGGCTGACCGTGGGCTGTGCGCGATGCCATGCGCACAAATTCGACCCTATCTCCCAGCAGGATTATTACCGCATCAAAGCCTGTCTGTCGGGTGTCCAGCATGGCGAGCGACCTCTGACCGTGCCCGATGCCGAAACTTGGCAATCGGAGATCGATGCGTGCATCGCAAAGTCCAAAGTGATTCGCCAGCAGTTGCGGCAACTCGAACCTTGCGCGACACCCGGAGCCAACGACGCCCGACGCCCGCCGGTCTCGCATCGAGAAAACATTGAAAACTTCGCTGCCGTCCCAGCCCGGTGGGTTCGTTTCGAAATCTACGCGACGACCGATTCCGAACCATGCATCGATGAATTCGAGATCTTCACCGAGGATGGAACCAACGTCGCGCGTGCGGCGTCGGTGAAGTCGTCGGGCGACTACCCCAACAATTCGTTTCACAAGCTTTCGCATGTGCACGATGGCCGTTTTGGGAACCAGTTTTCCTGGATCTCCAATTCCCCTGGAACCGGATGGTTGGTTTTCGATTTAGGAAAGGTCTTTTCCCTACAAAGTGTTCTTTGGAGTCGGGACCGATCACCCGAGCCGCGCTACTCCGACCGCGTAGCGACCGAATACGCCCTGTCGGTATCTACCGATGGAACAACTTGGACCGTCGTCGCCGATGCTTCCGACCGTCGAGATCGCCGTGCAGCGCCTGCGACCGAGGAACCGGGCGAGTCCCTTCGAGAGGATCTCAAGGAACTTGAACGGACGATGAAGGCTTTTCGCGAGGCCCCTATGGTCTACGCGGGAAAAATGGTCACTCCCGAGCCGGTAAGTCGATTTCACCGGGGTGATCCCATGGCGCCCAAGGAAGCGATCGCGCCGGGCGGTCTCGCTTCGTTCGCAAGTTTTGAGTTGCCGCTTGAGAGCAGCAGCGTCGACCGTCGTGCGGCATTGGCCGATTGGATCGCGTCGCCGGACAATCCGCTTACGGCACGCGTGATGGTCAATCGTTTGTGGCACTACCATTTCGGAACAGGGATCGTCGATACGCCGAGCGATTTCGGCAAAGGGGGAGGCTCCCCATCGCACCCCGAACTCCTCGACTGGCTTGCCGTACAGTTCCTCGAACAGGGGTGGAGCATCAAAAAACTGCAGCGCATGATCTGCACGTCGCGAGCGTATCGACTCGGCTCGATGCCGACCCAGGAATCGAAGCGTCGAGACGCCAGCAACCGTGCACTCTCTTTTTTTCCTCCCAGGCGATTGGAAGCCGAACCGCTTCGCGACACCATCCTGAGCGTTTGCGACGAACTCGATCGGAAGATGGGGGGACCCGGCTTCGATCTCTTCGAGCCGAACGAAAACTACGTGCGGGTCTACGAAACGAAGACAGCGTATGGACCGGCAGAGTTCCGTCGCATGGTTTACCAGCGCAAACCGCGCGCGGAATTGGATCTGATCTTCGGCACCTTTGATTGTCCAGACGCTGGCCAGATTCAACCCAAGCGGAACATGTCGACCACTCCGCTGCAGGCGCTCAACCTGCTCAATAGCCGGTTCATGCTCGATCGCAGTCGAACGCTCGCCGGTAGGCTCGAACGGGAGGCGGGGACGGCGGTCGAGGAGCGAATCGATCGGGCTTACTGGCTGCTCCTGTCGCGAGCTCCCTCGCGGCAGGAAACCGAACTGTGCCGTGAGTTCATCGGCCAGCAAGGTTTGGAAGCATTTTGTAGGGGATTGTTCAACGCCAACGAATTCATCATGGTGTACTGACGATGGATCGCCGATTGTTTTTGGGAAACAGCGCTCGCGGGTTGAGCTCGATCGCTCTGCTCGCGATGCTCTCCAAGGATTCCGCTCGGGGAGGTGAGGGTCCCATTCGCCCCGCGATCGATCCGTCGCAACCTTACGCGCCGCGTCCGCCCCATTTTGCTCCCCGAGCCAAACGCATCCTCGTCATTTTCGCTTCCGGTGCGATTTCGCATATCGATACGTTCGATTACAAGCCTGAGTTGATCGCGAGGCATGATACGCCGATGCCCGACAGTTCCGGATTGATCACTTTTCAAGGAGAACAGGGAAACCTCATCCAACCGAGGTGGACGTTTCGTCCGCGCGGCGAGTCGGGCAAAATGACTAGCGACTTGCTTCCTCAATTGGGACTACTCGTCGACGATCTGTGCTTTATCCATTCGATGACGGCGAAATCCAATACGCACGGACCGGGCGAAAGCCAGATGATCACTGGCTATACCCTCGATGGGTTTCCGAGCATGGGTGCGTGGATCAGCTATGCCTTGGGATCGGTCTGCGAGGATTTGCCTGCGTTCGTTGCGATTCCCGATCCTCGCGGGGTACCACAAATCGGGCCGCGACAATGGTCGAGCGGTTTCCTCCCAGCGGCTTTTCAAGGAACGCCGTTCAACTCCGATCGCCCGATTCCGCATCTCAGTCGTCCGGAATCGATTCCGCCCCAGACCGACGCCGCAACACGCCGCTTCGTGCAACAACTCAACGGTTTGCAGCAGCAATCCAGGCCGGATGATGAGTATCTCTCAGCCCGCATTGCGAGCTACGAGTTGGCGGCGCGCATGCAGTTGGCAGCCGCCAAGCTCAGCGACCTCGATCACGAATCCGCCGAGACACTCGCTCTCTACGGCGCCGACGATACGACCAACACCAACAAAGCCCGCTTTGCCAAAAACTGTATCCTCGCCCGACGGCTTCTCGAGCAGGATGTTCGGTTTGTGCAGTTGTTCAATGGCTCGTATGCCATGGGCGAAGGGGTTGGAAACTGGGACGGGCACAAAGTCATCGAGCAACAGTACAGCGTTCATGGACCCATCCTCGATCAACCAGTCGCAGGGTTGATCACCGATCTCAAACGGCGAGGACTGTTGGAGGATACGCTCGTCGCGTTCGTCACCGAGTTCGGCCGAATGCCCACCTTTCAAAAAGGGGCCAGCGGCCGGGATCATAACCCGTCGGGGTTCACCGTCTGGCTGACGGGGGCCGGGGTTCGGCGCGGCATGAGCTACGGCGCGACCGACGAGTTTGGCTACAAAGCGGTCGAGAATATCGCGACCATCTATGACTTGCACGCCACGATGCTGCATCTGCTCGGCTTGGATCACGAGCGATTGAGTTTCTATCACAACGGCATCGAGCGGCGACTGACCGATGTCCACGGTCGCGTCCTGCGAGATATTCTATCGTAATGCCCTGCGGCTAACGAGCGAACCTGATGCCTAGAGGCTTGGATCGGCAGGCTTGCAGGGCCCCACCGACGGTTGCACTCGGATGGAAGAACTAGGATTTGACGACGTGTAAAACACAACACGATCCCTGCCGCTTTGTTTTGCCTCAAGAAGAGCAGTGTCCGCTCGCTTGTACCATGTCTCCGTGCTGTCGCTGGACAGCAATTGGGAGCCACCGACACTCGCATTGATCTGGATCCGTCGATTGCCGACAGGGATTTGCAAGTCGCTGATGGCGGCGCGTACCCGCTCGGCAGCGGTGGCGGCGTTCTTGCCATCGGTTTCCGGTAAAAGAGCAGCGAATTCCTCACCGCCGACTCGGAATAGCATATCGATGTCCCGCAAGGTTGCCGTGATGACACGTACCAAGGCAACCAAAACTTGGTCCCCCACGTCGTGTCCCCAAGTATCGTTGATGTTTTTGAAATGGTCCACGTCGATGACCAGCAGCGAACACGGTGTGCGATACCGACGAAATTGCGTGACGCGACGCCCCATCTCCTGATCAAACCACCGTCGGTTACCTGTTCCCGTCAAAGCGTCCGTCGTCGCAACCTCATGCAATCTTTGTATCTCTTGTTCGTCACTGCGTCGACGAATCTCAGAAAGTCCGAGGCAGGAAATCAAACCGACTCCTCCACTGTTGAGGACGAGAAGCGATTGCCAGCCATTACCCAAGCCGAATTGCCCTAAGCAGATCAAGCCCGCGCTCACGCAGACAGCAAGCCAAATTATCCCTTCGTTCTGCTTGAGTGTCTCTGCAGACCTCTTTGAAATCATCATTTGCTGTGTCTCTTTTGGATTTGGGCATGGGCCTCGGTTCGACGATCTCTCAACACAATCGTCCTGAAGGTAGATAGGTTTTTTCCGGGGCGGAACGTACCCTTGCGCAATGATTGCCACCAAACGGCTTCATTTTCACAAGCTACCTCTACCGGTTGTGCGGATCGCAACGGTTGTTCCTCGGCAAGCCCCGCAAAGCACGCCTTTCGTAGGATGCGAAGGGATGGAATGAATATCCGCCCGCCTTGAAACCCTCGTAATTCGATTCGATCCGTTACGGCGAGGTTGGGGCAGATGCACCACCCGAAATGACTCGCGACCAATCCACACGTTCGCCCGCGCCCCAACGGGCGTCCGCGCGATGCTCAACCTCGGCCTGCAGGTCCCCGGCGCGATACCAGTGGACGTATCCCTCACCGATCACTTCCAGCACTCCCTGACGAAAAAGCATCCCTGTCCGCTCGTCGATCCCCAAACCAGCAAGTTCAGGATGCTGAAGCGTTGCCCGGGACAATCGCTCCTCCCGATTCTTAGCCAAAAAATGCTGATCGATGATGACGTCATTCAAGATGGAGAACCCGGTGCCGATCACCGGTTCCCGTTTCCCATCCCGGATCATGACCTTCGAGCAAATGGCCGCGCCGGCGCTGGTCCCTCCCAAGACTCCCCCTCGATCAAGAAACGCCTTCAATTCCCGCTCGAATCGCGTACCTGCCATCCGTTCGCTCAGTCGGCTCTGGTCCCCCCCCGCGAGCCATACCGCGGTCGCCGATCGCAACAAATCGATCTCCCTCGAGTACTCCGCGTCCTCCCGATCCCGCAAGTGGACGGTGTGAAGTTCCCGCCATGGATACGCCTGCCACCGAGGTAGCCACGGCGTGTAATCGCCTTGATCCGACCGGGGAGATGCCGTCGGAATCAGGACCAGGCACCCCTTCTCTCCGCCTGCCAAGGAATGAAACGTTTGCATCAACTCTGAAGGAAGCGTGCCCCCGCCGCATAAGAGAAGCGTCCCTCCCTCCTCCCCTTGGGAAAGGCGACCCATCAGGGCGACCAGAGCCAAAAAACAAATTCCTGCACGCATATCCGACCAGCATATCTCTCGGGGAAATCGGCGAAAAGCCTGTTTTCGCAATAAAGCTTGTCAAAATTGGCCGATCCCCTATACTCCGATAGCGTTCGGGGAGGCGGCGTTCGCCCCCGGGATCGTTCATCCATCCACGCGAGGCATCGGAACCATGGACTTGGCGAACACTTCGAGCCATTCACCCATCCGACCTGTCGATCAACTAGTCCTCGACCTACTTCGCCGGGAGGAGGGGCTAACCGTCACGGAATTGACGGAGAAACTTGAAGTCACGGCGACTGCGGTGCGGCAGCGACTCGATCGACTCGAGAGCGCCGGGTACCTCGAGCGTCGGAAACATTCCCATGGGAGAGGTCGCCCCACGTTCGCCTACTTCCTCACGGACTTGGGATGGCGACAAGTCGGGGTCACGTACACCGATTTGGCAATCTCACTGTGGAGCGAAGTCCTGGCGATTCCCGACTCGCAGCTGCGGTCGGAATTGATCGAGCGGGTCAGCCAGCGAATGGGGAGAGCGTTTCACGCGATGCTCCCTGAGGGAACCCTCGACGACCGCATGCGATCGCTCGCCAACGTCATGCTCGCCCGCCGCATTCCGGCCTCCTTCGAACGCGATGGAAATATCCCGGTCTTGGCGGTGCATGCTTGCCCCTATCCCGACTTGGTCCAGCGCGACCAAGACCGGAGCCTGTGCCGGCTCGAGCAGCAAGTGCTCAGCCAAGCCATCGGCCAACAAATGGAGTTGTCGCAATGCAAACTCGACGGTCATGGATGTTGTCAGTTCAAGCCCGCGGAGAAGCTGGTTTCAGCCCAGTAACACGTTTATTACCTAACACGTTTGTTCACTCAAAACATCCCCAAGAAAAACGAAGCCAACATGACTCACGTTTTGCATATTGAAAACTTGCACGTCTCGGTAAACGACAAGCCGATCCTTCGCGGTGTCAACCTGGAGATCAAGTTCGGAGAGACCCACGCTCTGATGGGCCCGAACGGGTCTGGCAAGAGCACCCTTGGACTAGCGATCGCCGGTCATCCGAACTACGAGATCACCCAAGGATCGATCTACCTCGACGGTG
>Ga0315904_10001699_pt1 | contig 34954 bp, 22 predicted proteins | sample LakEriMetagenome_6_FD_203529 | JGI IMG/M metagenome (GOLD analysis project Ga0315904, IMG submission 203529) | Freshwater fungal communities from buoy surface, Lake Erie, Ohio, United States - Buoy 12 MA120 | ecosystem: Environmental > Aquatic > Freshwater > Lake | place: USA: Lake Erie, Ohio...
AGTATGCCCTTGGGTCATGAACTTCGGAGTCGAGTAGCTGACGGTGTACGTGCCAGGCGGCAACAGTTCGAAGTCATACGAACCGTCAGCCTCCGTCATTTCCGTCACAGAGATCGTTCGACCTGGATTTTCAGGGTCGGCATAAGTCAAGGTGACCTCGACGCCACCTACCGGAATCTCAAGGCCTGTACTGCCCCCCGCACGATCGTAAACCCCATCGGCATCGTCGTCGAGGAATACCGTCCCCTTCAAGGAGCTCGGGATGAACGGGAGGACCTCGATGGTGATGGTAGCGATCGACGTCTTTGGATCTGCAGCACCATTGGTGGTACCGTTGTCGATGACTTCGTATTGGAAACTCGTCGTGCCATTGGTACCGAGCGTCGCGAAGTAAGTGAACTGGGTAGCTCCAAAGGAACTGATCGATCCGATCGTGGGGTCGGTCACCTTGCGGGACATCACCAACGTCTGAGACGATTCATTGGTAGCACCACGCGACATGGTTGCCAACTCGGCGGTCATGTCGATCACCGTGCTGACGCCTGCAAAAACCTTTCTGGTGATGCTTCGAGCGACCGGAGTGTCGTTGACTTCGGAAACATTGATCGTCACGGTGCCGGTGGCAGTCGCATTGGTCGATTGACCGTCCGTCACGGTGTAGACGAACGAGTCGACCCCATTAAAGTCTGCGGGCGGATTGTATCGCAATGTATCAGCATCGATTTGGGTGATGGTACCACCCCGTACTGTCGTGAGAGGACCGGTCAACGCAACGAACGAGACCGTCTGGTTCTGTGGGGCCGCAATCTCATTGGCCGGGCCAGGCACATCCCCCGCAATCACGGACGCAACGGTAATGGGGAGAACGGTGTCTTCCACCGCCGTTACTGTCTTCGGCGAGGTGACTGGCGGATCGTTCACCGGCGCGATATCGAGGGTCAAACTTGCGGTCGACGACTTGAAGTCATTCACACCGTTGGACTTGCCGTTATCGGTCACCGTGTATTCGATGATGACTGGTCCGAAATAATCCTTGGCCGGCGTGTAGGTGATGTTGCCACCACTGAGGACGAGGTTGCCACCTCCTGAATTCACCGTCGCGGCCGTAATGGTCAGCGTCTGATCATCCTCGAACGGACCTCGACTGAGGCCGTCGGTAACCGATGCGCCCGAAATCACTTTGACCGTATCTTCCGTGCCATTCATCGTCATATTGACCGCGACTGGCGGATCGTTCACTTCTTGAACCAGGATCGTCGCGGTCGCGATTCGTCGCTCATTTTCTTCGACCACGGTGTCCGTGTCGTCCATGGCATAGGTGAAGACGACTTCGCCAAACCGGTCGGCCGCAGGAGTGTACCGGATCAGGGTTCCTTCGATCGCGACCGAACCCGGGCCACTGATGATTCGGGGTTGGGACGGCTCGGTTCCAGCGGTAAGCGATTTCGTTCCTCTCGAGAAATCGTTTGCCAGGACATCGAACGTGGCAGAGGTATCCTCGTTGATTCGCAAGCTAGCGTTCGAACGGTAATCATCATCCACAGCAAACGGAGACGCCGGTGGCAGAATCGTCACCGTTACGGTCGCCGTCGCAGGGAGCCCAGCTTGGTCGTTGATCGTGTAGTTGAACGTCGCGGTGGTACCGAAGACAGCTGGCGATGTCGAAGGCGTAAACACGACACCGGTGCCGCCTGCAGCAACTTGGACGGTGCCGGAGGTGGCTGGAGTGACTCCCGTAACCGAAACCACCGAAATGGTACCCGGTTCACCGCCAGGCCCTGGCAAGTCGTTGGCGAGTACATTGAGCGAGTTCGGGTCGCCCAGGGCGATCACGCTGAATGCATCGTTCACGGCAATCGGCGGATCATTCACGTTGGTAACGTTGATCGTGATGGTCGAATCGGTCGATGCAGCAGGAGTGCCGTTATCGGTTCCTCGAACCGTCATGACCACCTGGCCGAAGAAATCAGCGGCCGGAACAAAGCGGAGCGAACCGCCGGAAATATTGGCGGTACCTTGAGCCGTCGTGGGACCGGAGAGAATCGCCAAGGTAACGGTTTGGCTCGATTCGTTGGCAGGTCCTGGGGTAAACAATTGAGCGGGTGTGATCACCAAGGGCGCCGTCGCATCCTCAAGCATGCTGAAGGTAGTTCCGACGATTACCGGAGCGTCGTTCACTCCGGCGACGGTAATGGTCAAGGTCGCGAGCGTGCTGTTCGAGTTCGGAGCCGGGCTGTTGGGCCCGCTATCGGTTCCTCGCACGATGATATTCACGAGGCCAAAGAAATCTGCCGCCGGGAGAAATTCGAGACTACCCGTGGTCGTATTGATCGTCGCGGTACCTTGGGAGGAAGGCGGTGCGGTCACAATTGCCAATGACAACGTCTGGCTGGACTCATTGGCGGGACCTGGCGAGAAAATGCTGGTCGGGGCGATGACCAAGGGAGTTGTCTGATCTTCGGTCGCGTCGTACGTGACATCCAGAATCACCGGTGGATCGTTCACCGGGGTGACGTCGAGCGTTACGGTTCCCGTCGCACGATCGCCTCGATCGCTTTCGATGATGTAGGTGAACGTCGATGGGCCGAAATAATCCGCTGCCGGCGTGAAGACCACGTTCTTGGGGTTGGTTCCCGTCCCGATCGAAACGGTACCTGCCCCATTGGTGGGTTGGGTGACGCTGATAATTCCGAAGGGACGATTATCGACTTCGACGTCGTTGGCGCCGACAGTAAGAGTCGTACTGCCACTATCTTCAGCGACGGACCCAACATCATTGATTGCGGTCAGTCGATCGCGGATGGTAATCGTCCCGGATGGCAGCACGACTTGGGAGGCCGTCAGGTAAACCTCGTCAGCCTCAAACAACGAGATCCCGAGATTGGTCCCACTCTCTCCTGTAGGCGGAGGAATGATCGTTCCGTTCAGGTTAACAAGCCCAGCCTGTGCCCCAACGAATAGCGTATCCACGATCCCGAGGTAGAGCGTCGCCACTTGAGGGCGTAGTGGGACTATTACATTCGCAAAGCCACCCAATCTGCTGAGGGTCCGTTTCGCGGGAGTGAGAGGGTCGAAGTCCAGCAGCGATCCAGACCTACCGCTGGTATAACGTGGGTTATCGACGGTTCCGGTTCCCGTCGTTGTGGTTCCATTATCGACGTCATGGTTTATCGCGGCACGAGCCACCTCATCCTGGACAGGGGAGGGATTTACTCGAGTCGTCAGCGTAACACGGGCTCCCGTACCCCCGGTCAGATTGTCACTCGCCACGACTCCCTCGGGCGTGATGTCCGTGCGTGCGAGCGTACCAATGAAGTTGATCGCGTAGTCCGGCTTGCTGGTGTTCGGTGCTTCGACAAAAGCAACACGCACGTTATTGGCACCGAACAGCGCCGCTAGCCGAGTTTGGATAAGGCTACGGGTCGCCTCGTTATCCAAGACGCCAAATTCGTCGAACACCGGCGCGATCGCCGCTGTTGTTTGGGTCCCGTATCGGAGCGTAAAGCTTCCGCCAGTGATGCTCTGGCTGAGCGTCAGCCGGTTGAATTCGCCCCATTGCAATTGCAGTTTCTCGGCCGCCGATCCATCCGCGTTTGTGAAGTTGAGATCGTGGTATGCACTGAAGACTCCCTGAGGCGTTGCACCACCGTGCGTCGCGGGACGACGCAAATCGGTCATCGTTGTGCGGACGATGATGCGTTCCCCGGTTCCGATAATCGCGTCCGGTTCAGAAGTCGCAGTGTTTTGGTCGGGAATCACAGCCCCGACCGTGCCATCCGCATTCACTTGACGAAACTCGTACTTGACCCCGACCGCAGGTGGCAACTCGCCTTCGCCGGAATTCAATACGTTGATCACCGACAATACGTCCAACGGACTGAGGGCGTTGTCGCCATCGACGTCGATGTTCCTGTTAAAATTTTCCGGTTTCGGCTTGTCCGCGAGCGAACCTGGACCGGAAGCATTCAGTTCGTTGATCACCACCAACGCATCGAGCGGACTGATTCGAAAGTCGCCATTGACATCGTTCGGATAGATGTAATTGTGGAAGGGGAGAAGATCACCCGCCATCAACTCGCGTCGTTCCAGTTGCTCCATGCGAATCATGCGAAGGAATTGCTTTTTGCACTTCTTCTTACTCCCATTAACGTCGCGAAGCTTTTGAACTGGGGAAACAGTCATTGGTTCTTCCACCTTAAAACGAAAAGGAAGGGGGGTGATAGGATACCGGCCGGGAAATCCCACGAATGCCAATTCCGTAGGACTGAAATTAGTTGGACGGAGGCTCGAATGCAATGCACTTCTTGCGCAGGTCCCCCAGTTTGCCAAATCAACTCCATTTGGCGCGCGAGTTTACCACGCGTACTGCCCAATCCGATTTTTCCGAACTTTAGAGTAGGATTTCCTCAAGAAGTTCCATGCGGTTGATTTTTTCGGAAAAACCAGTCCTGCGGATTGGGCGGGGATGGGTCCGAGAACCGCTGGATTAGGCTTGGAAACCCAGGAATCGGGCCATTTCGAGCCTGGTAAACCTGATTCCCCGGGTTTTTTTCTAACCCGAAGCGTCAGCAAGGGAAGCACGGAAGAAAATCTCTCCAGTGTCGTAACTCCTTCCCTCACTTACGTTTCGGGCTGGGATGTGCGATTTCCGCCGCCGTTTTCGGAGAGTTTCAGAAAAGCCTGAACCGCTTGGCGTTCGAGCAACCGAGCGTGGACGTGCGGGCGAACGCGAAGGAGGTGAGCTTGTGCTTGCTCGGGCGTCATTCCGCAGGAATGGACCAGCCAGCACAAGACAACGGTCGCACTCCGGGCGCGTCCGGCTTTGCAGTGGACGTAGACCTTTTTTCCGTGCCCTGTCATATCGTCCAGGAATTTCACTCCCTGTGCGATATCCGACACGCTTGGAGGGTTGAAATCGACGGTCGGCAGCCACAGTTGCACGATCCCAAATTTTCGATATTCCCGGAGCGGGCCGCGGTATTCCCGGCACAGATTGATTACCCCGCGAACCCCGAGTTGGGCCAGTTTGGGAACATCCCGTCGCAAAGGGAGGGCTCCAAGAAAGACGTGAGGGGTTACCTCGTCCCACCATCGGCGCTGTCGAAGGACCCGTGCAAGGCAATAATTCCACGCAAAGGTAGGAAGAAACAATGCATTGGAAATGGCGGCGTGCATTTCACGGATGCCTCAGGTCGTCAACATGGATGGGTCGGGTTGGGGCATCGGAGAGGTCGAGCTGCGAGCGATTTTCAGATGACAGCTCGTGCGTTTCAAGTTCTTCCGATGGGGATGCGATCTCTCGAAACAAAGATGACGTGTTTCGGATCGATTGATAGATCGGCATCCCATCTCCTTGCGATGCTCGCCGCCATCGCGCGGCCACGACCGTAACGTTATCGGTTCCGCCAGCAGTTTTGGCCTGTTCAACAAGCGCTTGGCACAATGCCTGCGGCTCTGGATTCTGAATGATCGTGTTTTGGATCTGCAGATCTTCGACATGCTTGTTGAGCCCGTCGCTGCACATCAGGACGATGTCTTGGTCCACCAATTCGACGGCAGAAATCTCGGCTTGGACGGCATCGGCGTCTGCGCCCAGGGCGTTTACCAGCACATTGGACCAAGGCGAACGCTGGGTCGAGTCGGGTTGCAACCTTCCCGACTTCATCAGTTGCTCGGCGACCGTATGGTCGCTTGTGAGCAGCTGCAACTTCCCTTGACGAAACAAGTAGCATCGCGTGTCGCCGGCGTGAACAATGTGCATCCGAGGCCAAATCACATAGGCCATGGTGAAGGTCGTTCCCATCCCGGTCAGATCCGGATCGAGCTCGGATTGGCGTTTGATCTCACGGTGGGATTGGTTCAAAATCAATTTGAGATCCTCGATGAGTGCGGATTCATCGGGATTGGATTTGGGCGATAGCCAACGAATACGATTCAAAATGGATGCGATGAAATACTGCACCGCCAGTCGACTTGCTTCCACGCCGGCGGAATGCCCCCCCATACCATCGGCAACCATCAGCAAATGACCGAGAGTCGCGCCGTTGAGTTGGGTTCCCTCCTGGAGCGCAAGAGAGCTGGAGATCGTGTTCAAGCATCGGGTAAGTTCCGCGACAAAGAATTGATCTTGATTGTCGGCTCGGACAGACCCACGGTCGGTAACCCCGGCGGCTTCAATTCGTATGTCGTAGGTCATTGAACTGCCATCTTCTGCAGGATTTCTTATAGGCCCTGAACGGGATTGCGATGGACGCCTTCTTAGCCAGTCGCTACCTTGCCCCGACCACTGTATCTTACTCATTATTGATCTGCGTGTGTTCATTTCCTCCGGTGTTGTTTGACAATAACTATGCCTGACTCCCCACCTGCCTACCCGATCCGAGTCTATAACACACTCACCAAGACCAAGGAGCCTTTGGAGACGATCCATCCGGGTTGCGTCGGAATGTATTTATGCGGGCCGACGGTGTACGCCGAAGCCCACATCGGGCACATGGTTGGGCCGGTCATTTTCGACACGGTCAAACGCTACTTGACCTACTGCGGCTACGCGGTCACCTGGGTAGTCAATATCACGGATGTCGACGACAAACTGATCCAGCGGTCGCAGCAACGCAGAATCTCGATGTTCCAGTTGGCGACTCAAATGACGGCCGACTACCTGTCGAATTTGCAGTCGCTGGGCGTGGACCAAATTGATCGCATGCCGCGAGCCACCGACAGCATCGACGAAATCATCGCCTTTATCGAAGAACTCATCCAACGGGGGTACGCCTACGAAAGCGGTGGCGATGTCTTCTTCGACGTCGCGAAGGACCCGGAATACGGGCGATTGAGCAACCGATCGGCCGACGAACAGCAAGGCGAGGGGGGAGGGGCTGCCTCCCGAAAACGCTCATCGGGTGACTTTGCCCTGTGGAAAGCGGCGAAGCCGGGGGAACCGAGCTGGCCGAGCCCGTGGGGAGACGGACGCCCTGGCTGGCATATCGAATGCTCGGCCATGAGCCGCGGTATCCTAGGCAAGACCTTCGACATTCACGGTGGTGGCCTCGATTTGGTCTTCCCCCACCATGAAAACGAACTGGCGCAAAGCCGATGTTGCCACGGCCAGCCCATGGTCCGCTACTGGATGCACAACGGTTTGATGCGAGCTTCGACCGAAACCGGAAAGGTAGGTGGACGCTCCGAACGCGAGGAGGGCTCGGACGATGTCTCGGGCAAAATCTCGCGCAGCAAAGGAGCCGGTGGCCTAGCCTCGCTCATCGCCCGGCACACCGGCGAGCGGATTCGATTCTTCCTGCTCCGATCCCATTATCGCTCCACGACGATCTTCGGCGATGAACCGCTCCTCGAAGCTGGCACCGCCCTCGAAGCGTTCTATCGATTGTTCGAGCGTTTTTATCGCATTTCGGGCCGATCGTTTTACGAGCTCCCGTACGCCACACACCGGTCGCAGTTCCACCCGCCCAAGGAAGCAAACCCGCTCTCGACCGAGTTGGCAGCTCTCCGCGAATCGTTCCTGTCCAAAATGGACGATGACTTCAACACCGGCGGCGCTACCGCCGACCTTTTCGAAATGGCCCGGGCCCTGAACCGTTTCATCGACAGCCAATCCCTCGAGGAAAAGAAGGAGGCCCCGGCTATCGAAATGCTGCAGTACGGAATGCAGATCCTTCGCGAATTGGCAGCGCTGCTCGGAATCTTCCTCAAACCGGTCCCCAAGGGGACTAGCGACGATTCCTCAGGGAAACTCGTCGGCGAATTGATGGAACTGATCATCAAACTCCGGGCCGAGGCCCGAGTCCGCCGCGACTTCGCGACCTCCGATGCCGTCCGGGACGGTCTGCAAGCCATCGGGGTTCTAATCCAGGATGGCAAGGCCGGAACGACCTGGCAGGTAAAGTCATGATGCACCGTCGACGATTCATTCCCTCCGCTGCCCTGACCGCCGGCGCGATGGCTTGGTTGGGAACTAACCGCAGTTGGTCGATGCATCGCGATCGCCCCCTCATGGCATATATCGGAACATTCAGTTCGCCGTTGAAGGATGTCCTTCCTACCCAAGTCGACTTGCCTCCCGGCAATGGTCGCGGCATTCACCTCTTTCAAGTGGATCGGGGCGATGGCACGTTGACTCCCAGGGGAACATTCGATCTGGGGACGAGCCCTAGTTGCCTGGCGGCCAATCGCGCAGGCACACACCTTTACTCCGCGAATGAAACCGATCGCGTGGGCGACCAACGCGAAGGGAGTCTCAGCGCGTTTGCCATCGATCAGGACACGGGCGAGTTGAAGATCCTCAATACCGTTCGCGCCGGAGGCGCCGGCCCGACGTACGTCTCGGTCCACCCATCGCAACGCTACCTGTTGGTCGCGAACTACTTTGGAGGCTCGATCTCGGTCGTTCCCATTCTCGCCGATGGTCGCCTGGGCGAGCCGATCCAGACGATCCAAGACGAAGGCGCGATCGGTCCCACGCGAGCGACCAACGCACCGCGCGGCAGTTTCGCGATCAGCGGTCACGACCGCACCCACGCACACATGATCGAATCCGATCCATCGGGTCGCTTTGTGATCCATGTCGATCTGGGTTTGGATCGAATCTACGTCTGGGCATTCGATAGCCAAACCGGAAAACTATCACCCGCAGCGCAGCCTTATGTGTCGTTGCCGCCCGGTGACGGCCCTCGCCACTTCCACTTCCATCCCAACGGCAAGTGGATGGTGTCGATCCAGGAAGAAGGCTCGACCTTGGTTCGCTTCGACTACGATCCTGCCACCGGCAACCTCGCGCCCAAGCAAACGATTTCAACCCTCCCTCCGGGCTATGCCGGCAGCAACTTCTGCTCCGAAGTCCTCTTCTCGAACGATGGCCGTTTTGTTTACGCCGGGAATCGACTGCACGACAGCATCGGTATTTTCTCGGTCGACGCTGGAGGCCAACTGGCCTATGTCGGCGAAGAATGGACGCGTGGTGATTATCCGCGTTCGTTCGCGTTCGATCCGACCGGTCGCTTTCTCTATTGCTGCAATCAACGGGCCGACCATGTTGCGGTGTTCGAAGTCGATGTCGCAACCGGCTCGCTCCGCTTCACGGGCCAATATGTGCCGGTCGGCAACCCCTCGATGGTCTGCTTTGTCGATTTGGGCAATCGGCGATAGCCCTTTTGGGCAATCCGGCAAACTGCCCTTTACCCAGATTGCCCATCCTCTGTATCGTGCGTCCCCAAAGGAGAACAGCAACATGAGGGAGAGAGCAATGCGGAACGAATGGATGGTTCGATTGGGATGGCTTGGTTGGGCAACCCTGTGGTTCGTGGCCCTGTCGATCCCTTGCTATGGCCAATCTTGGCAGGAGCAAGCAGTCGTTCAGTCAAAGCAACTGCTCGACGAGACGATGGAGAAAGCTCTAGCTCGCATCCCGCAAGCACTCCTGACCGATGCTCACGGGGTCGCCATCATCCCCAATGTCGTCAAAGGTGGGTTCATTGTCGGTGCCCGATTCGGCCGCGGTGTTCTTCTGATCCGTGAACCAAACGGAACATGGCATGCGCCGGTCTTCATCACCCTTACTGGTGGCAACGTCGGATGGCAAGCTGGCGTGCAATCCTCGGATATCATCCTGGTCTTCAAATCCCCGAAGAGTATCCAAGGGGTGCTCAATGGAAAATTAACGTTGGGTGCTGACGTGGCCGCCGCCGCAGGTCCCGTCGGGCGCCAAGGCGGGGTCGCTACCGACGGCCAGCTACAGGCCGAGATCTACACCTACTCTCGCAGTCGTGGTTTGTTCGCCGGGGTGGCGATCGATGGTTCGGTTATTCAAGTCGATCGCTTGGCCACCGGTTCTTACTACGGCATCACCGCCGTTCAACAGACGCCTAACGTCCCCGCGGCTGCGCAGCAATTGACCGAATCGGTCGCTCGCTATGCCGAAACGATTCTCAAGGGGGGCGTCTCCAGTCCTGCGTCCGTTCAACAAGTCGGAGCGAGCGAATCGGAAGTGGTGCGAGGCCAACTGGTTCAACTGGCCCCGCGGCTGTTCGATCTGCTGGACGAGTCGTGGAAAAATTACCTCGGCCTGCCCGCCTGGATGTTTATCGGCGGCGCCCCTGCGGATCCCGCCGCGATTCGTGAGATCGTGGCTCGGTACGATTCGGTTGCACGCGACCCGCGGTTCACGTCCCTGTCATCCCGCCCCGAGTTCCAGTCGGTATATGGACTGCTGAAGCATTATGAGCAATCGATCACGCCGCAGCCCTCGGCCTTGCAATTGCCCCCGCCTCCTCTAACACCAGGCTAAACGGCGAACAAACGGTCGATCGCGTTCGTTAGGACCGTCATAATCGATTGCGGAGCAGGATCGTTCCGCGCAAAGTTGCAGGGTTGAGCTGACTTGAGCGCCGCCAGGAGGGCATACTCCGGCAGTTGCGTTGTCTGTCATCCGGCCCTCAACTCATATCTCGGTCCATCATGCGCTCTGTTTGGCTCAGTCTCGCTTCGGTCGCTATCGTGGCTCTTCCAGGATGCCAGTGCATGCAGCAAATGGAACGATGGAAATGCGATAACTGGGGGATGTGCCACTTCGCCCAGCCACGACCCGGTGTCTACTCGCCGATGGTTCTGCCACCGAGCTACGGTGTTCCACCCACGAGCTACGGTGTCCCGCCGACCGGACTCGCTGCGGTTCCAACCGCCAATCCCGTCTACCCAGCTTCGAGCATGGCGAGTACCGCCGCGCCGCCGGTAACCTATGCCGCTCCACCGAGTGCTCCCACCTACGCACCCTCGGGGCCGTCTCCCTACGGCGGCGCCGTCGTCCCAAGCGGCAACTGCCGCGAATGCCAAAAATAATCCGGAATTGAAGCCACCACAGGCGTATCTGCGACGCCCAGCGGCTGATGATCACGACGGCGCGACGATCCCGCCTTCTTGGGCTCGTTGATCAGGTGGCGCATCGCCATAGATAACTTCTGCGAGCCCGTTCCGATAGCAGATCGCGGCAACGAGGCAAAGAAACGCATCGGCTCCGTCGGGGTCTGCGGCTTTCCCGCCCGATCGATACGACTCGCAAAACGTCCGGATCTCCGGTGCAAAATCGAGCCGAATTCGTTGACGTGCTAGATACGAGACTGCGGATTGCAAGCAGCGAACCGGTTCTTTCTTGTAGCTTCCGTCAAACCCGATCTGGCGCGCGACGAGACTTGGGTAGGTTTCGAACAGAACAGGACTCCTCTCGGAAACGGTTTGGCCTAAGAGGACCTCATATCCGGCAGATTGCAACGCCTCGAGAAACGCTGTCCCAGCGAGGGTCATGGCGAACACGTTCTGGCCAATATGCTTGAGTGGCGGACAAGCCTTGGTGGCGATATCGCATGACCTGCGTTCCCATAGCACCGTATCGCGCCAAGGTTCGAAAGCGGCCAAATCCGCCATTTCACCGCTTGGGCCCTCTCGCGTGAATGTCAGCGCCAGCCGACTCGCAACGAATTTCGCCCACGCATCTCTGTTTCGAAACGGTTCCGAAACCTGCATCCGGCCCGCGAACTTGGCCGACTGCAACAGGCTCAATGGCACCGAAAAGGGAAAATCGAAGGCGGCCACTTGCACGGTTCGGTCGCAGAGGAGCCAATCTCGAAGGGCTGGTATTGTCCAACCGGGCCGATCGTTCGGCCAATGCGCGAGCCGCGCATTGAACCCGGAGGTTTCGATCGCATAATGCCCGGTGTCGATTTCGATCGCTTCGATCGCGATGATCTTCCTGGCTTGGTCGCCCGCCCGGCGCGGAGCACCGAAATCACAACCGATCAACCTGGGCATGAAGCCCCTTCTGCTTGTTCAGTCACGGTCATCTTGTCGATCACGAAGCGGGACATGACATGAATATAGAGACAGACGCTCGTGCACGGCAACAATATCTGTATCCGTTTCCGCAGTCGTCCTGGATCCCTGCTTGGTGGTTTTTATAAACAGGAAATAATGGAGAAAAAACTTGACTCGCCAAAGATTTCGTGACACAAAAATCGCTCTTATTTCGACACCCGCACGTCCCAAAAGTCAATTTTCTTAAGGAAAAGGAGGCGGCCATGCGGCTAGCGCGAATTGTTCTTGTTGGATTGGGGGTCGTGGTTTTGTTGCAATGTTCCCCGTCGAGTTGGGGGCAGAACATCATGTTCACAAGGCAACCCGGCGGGGACGTAGAGGCGATGGCGACGACGACGACCGCAGCGATCTTCCTGCCGGAAAGGCAGTTCGATACCGACTTCGTCGACGGAGCAGACCCAAATACCGTTTATCTGCCGGGCTTGGTCTCCGAGTCGGTCACGAGTGGCTCGAATGCGAGGGGGATTGCTGCTCCATTCGTCGGGGAAATCACGGCCCCGGAAGGTGTGAATGCCTATGTTCCGGAACATGAACTCGCCGCCGGGCACATGGGTTGGTGCAATGTCAAACGTGAGGGAGCAACCGCACAGGCAATGATTGCAACCTGGGGGCAACTATTGGCAACCTATGCAACCCGCCCGGGAACACAGGTCACCCCAAGCCCGACAAATCAGTGGGCGACGATGAGTGTCGTCATGCAATTTATTGCCGTCGGGCCACCCCAATTCCTTGCGGCTGATCCCACTGGTCTAGGGGCTGGTTTCTTTCAAGATATCACTATCGGTGATAGCGATTTGACGTTGGTGCATTTGGGAAACGGAGTCTTCAATACCTTTGGCGCGATTGCAGCCTCCAACGAACGGTCCGCCGGTCAATTCACCAGGAATATTTTCATTGTTGACATAGGATCCGTGAATCGCAAAATTCCCGCCCAACAGCGAGTGCCGATTAACTCGGGTCGGCTTGGAGCGGTTGGAGTTTTTGTCGCTCAAGGCGCCACCACACTAGCTGCTCGAGCCCCCATTATGGTCGATCCCGGTAGCCCCAACTTTAATATTGGATCCGACTCGTGGATTTGGAGCTTTAATACGAGTACTTGGTTCTATGCCGAAGACCTCGTCCGCCCCGATACTCCCAGGCGGTGATGGTCTTCCTCCGACGTAATGTCGGAGGCTGCTTTTTGGCGTGCATGCGATGCTCCTGTGTCTTGGACTCTTCGGGCCAGGAGCATCTTCCATCCAGTTACAATGTGCCCTTGGGACTCAGATGAATCGACGAATCCTCACGGGGTTTTTTGGGGTCTTATCCATCCTGAAGCTTATGCCGCCGCTAGTCGGGCAAGAGTTGACGTCTGAGTATCAAAAAATCGAGCGTACATTTCGCGAGGCAATTTCGAAGGCAGGTACAGACCGACAACAGCAATTGAACGCAACCGATCGACGTAACGATCGCCTTAAGGCGCTATCCCAAAGGTATGGTTCCACAGATTCATTGACCGTTGAAGACCACCAGGTTTTGGCTGGGATCCTGAAAACCCTCGGGGAAAACGAGCGAGCGGTTGAGGTCTCGAAATCGCTTCTAGCAAAGCAGCCTGCGGATAACCTGGCTCATCAGGTTTTGTTGAGTATCGCGATCGAGCAAGGGTCCGAAGAAGAAGTGGTAGCAGAGATTCAGAAGTCTCTAGATGCGACCAATTCCCTCCAATTGGTCGCTCCCTACTTCGGCTCGCTCGCGATCCGAATGTCTGTGAAGTCTGAGCCAGAGAGGTCCGTAAAGTATTTCATGAAATTCTTTCAGTCCTGCATTGAGCTCGCTGAGGATGATTGCATGTCCGTTGTCCCTCTACAAAACACGCTACCTATTTTCCAAGCTGAATCTCTTAAATTGGGAGAATCAAGTCGGTTTCGAGATCATATAAAAGAACTGATCGACCAAGTTGATGCATTGCTGGCTCGACAAGAAACAGATGCAGTGACGAGCCCAGAGAAGCTCGAGTCGGCACTCACACTGGTCTGGTTGCTTTCTATTCTCGATGGTTACGCCGAATACCCGAAACTCATCGAAAGGGTTGAGAAGTCGATCGATTTCTTAGTGTCTTCTGCAGAGCGAGTGGGTGAACGGCGGAATTCCATCGGGATCTTTGGTCGGATTCTTTCCGATGGACTGATCGATGGAAGCCACAGTTGGAGCTATCAGGAAATACGCGACGCTTCGCAACGATGGCGGCGAAGGATAGAAGCGGACACGAGGATTCCGTCAACCGATCGCTCATCTCTTTTGGCGGCATTGGACACGGTCGATGCACATCTCGATGAGTTTCGTCGTGTTTCCTCAGACTTAGCGAACGTTGAGATCGATTCGGGGATCACCTCGCCTCCCAACGCTTCCAGTTTGGAATTGCGGATCGGTCAGGATTACCGGTTTGACGACCGTCGTATGTTAGACCAGTTGCGACTGCTAATTCAGTCCGGGCATCGAAATATTATCCTTGTAGCGCCCGAATCCAAGGTAGTCGAATGCGAACGTCTTGAGTCATTCGTGAGGCAAAAGTTTACCGATGTGAGTATAGCGACAAGGCATGAACACCTTGAATCGATGGAAATCGTCTGGGTGCTTCGTAGTCCAAATCAACGGGATCTATTTTGCATCGGTAGTAGCCCTCAGAAAATGGGACACCTGTGTTGGATGTCAAGATCGCCCAAGTAGTCGGTGCGGCACTCTATTCGCGGGATATGACACGAGGGCAACGGTGGATGGGGCATGTGGCTAACCCTCGAAGAGACGCTCGTTCCCAAGTGCTGAGAAACGGTCTTACCTTACCGGGTCGCGTAGACCACGTACAGGTGATCGACGGTCGCGAGGAGTTTTTCGTAGCTTGTATGAAAGCCGTGGGACCGTAGGACCTCGAGTACCGACTCGACGCCAGGCAAACCGTCATGCACTTCGATGATCGCTTGTTTGATCCGAGGCCAATGCGATGGCTCGATTCCGGCCAGGATTTCATGCTCCGCACCCTCGGTATCGATCTTGAGCAAATCGATCCGTTCGAGTTTCTCGTGGTCGATGATCCCGGAGAGTGTCTCAAGCCGACACCTAACTTTTTCACGCCGCTGGTAGATCCGGCGAATCGTCTCGGTCAGCGGGTACCATGACCATTCGGGCAGAGTATCGACGAGCCACCGGAGGGGGGCTCCTCGACCTCGAATCTCGGTCAGAATGAATCGTCGGGAGTTCCGGTAAAACTCGACCGAATCCGAGGGGAACATCGAGGAAGCGACACTCGTCAGGGGGAAATGGTCGAACTCGGTCTCGCCGGCGACGCGCGCGAGGCCGCAGTTGTGCAGGCTCAACTGCAATCGATTGTGCCGCCCACAGTTGATTTCCAAGAGCTGGTAGGTCGCCGGGATCGGCTCCAAGGCGACCACGCGCGCCTCAGTGAGAACTTGATTGAGCAACAGCACAAACATGCCGATATTCGCGCCGACATCGACGATGCAATCTCCATTTTCGAGGCGAATGCCTCGATCCTGGTAGATGCGATCATCGAGGATTTCACGCCGAAGGATATCGAGATTCGCCTGCGAGTCGTAAGCGATCTGGTGTCCACTCGGAAGCGTTGCGTACCGAACGGCCTTCGCCAAGTTATGCGTCTCCGAGGCCGGACGATCGAACGTTTGCATTCCTAAGGTTTCGGTTCAACGCTTTTTTCCTTCTTCGATTCCCTCTTGGCCGACTCTTCGGCGATGACGGTGACGGGGGCGATTTTTTCGAGATCCGACTTGATCTTGTCCGCTTCGCCGACAACCACAATGACCAGTCCTTGGCGCCGGATTAGCGATGACGCAGCGAACTTGACTTGGTCCTCGGTGGTCTTCGTGATGTCGCTCAACAAGAGCTTTTGGTAGTTGCTCGGCAGGCTTTGGGTTTCGACCAGCCAGAGATCTGCGACGGTTGCCTCGGGGGTTTCACGATCGCCAGCGAACGAGCCAGTCACGAAGGTCTTCGTATCCTGCAGTTCCGTCGCGGTCGGGTTTTCCTCCTGCATGGTTTTCACCACGTCGAGGATGACTTGGATCGTGTCGGCGGTGCTGACCGTTTTGGAAAAGGTGCTGATTTGGAATTCGCCCGCGAAGCGCTGCGCGGACAGGCCACCTCGAGCCCCGTAGGTGAGTCCCTTGTCGACACGAATCGCTTTGTTGAGTCGGCTGTTGAACGACCCGCCGAGGATGCTCGACATGACCATGCCCTTGCTGTAGTCGGGATGGGTGCGACCGATGCTGACGTGTCCGACGCGGATTTGGCTTTGCTCGGATCCGGGTCGATCGTAGAGCAAAATTTGCGTGTCGTTGTTCTCCGGCATCGCGGGCAAAGTCGGCAGATTCAAGTCCCCTTCAGCTTTCCAGTCGCCGAGATACTTCTCAGCGAGGGCGAATCCCGCATCCGCGGTCACATCGCCAGCCAGGTAGAGAGTGCAGTTGTCCGGGCGAACGTTCGCAGCGAACCATTCCTTCATGTCATCCACTTTGATGGAACGGACATCAGACACCTCGCCCGTCACCGTGCGAGAATAGGGATGATCGCCATAAATGCGACGACGGAATTCCCGATCGGCCAGGTATTCGGGCGTCTTTGTCGAGATCGCCAGTCCCACCAGTGTCTGCGACGAAAGGATGTTGTATTCCTCTTTGGGGAAGATCGGGTTTCGGGCCATGTCGGCCAGGAGTTCCATTGCCAAATCCGACTTGTCAGCAAGGGCTGAACCAGAGATCGATGCGGTGTCCATGCCTGCGGATCCCGAGATGCTGATCGCGTTGCTCTCCAAGATCTCCGCCATCTGTTTTGCGTTGCGGTTCTTGGTCCCTTGGGACAGCATACCCATCGCCATCGATGCGACCCCTGGCTTGCGTTCGGTCCAGGCCCCGCTGCGAATCCCGAGGACCATGGTCAGCATCGGGACCTCGCGATTGGTGATCACGGCGACGTTCAATCCATTGGCCAATTTCTTTTTGGCGACTTGGGGTTCGGGAACCGAGTCGATCGGACCGGCGACGGGTGGTTTCTCAGGGAATCCTGGTGGGCGAGCGGCGCCTGCCTTGGGGCCAGTGCGGTCGGCCACAACATTGGTCGTCGGCTCGGTCGGAGCCGGCCCTTCGTCGTTGCTGTTCGCATTCTTGCTGCCGCCGAAGAGGGATTTCAGCATCCCGCCAGTGCTCGGTTCAATGCGGATGTCGCGACGGTTGTTCGGGACCAGATATTTTTTAGCAACGCGCTGCACATCCTCGATCGTGACGGCTTCGATTTGCTTGAGCCGCTGGTTCACGCGTTCCGTGTTTCCCTGAAGGACAGCATAGGTACCGAGCCGCTCGGCTTTGCTGGCCACCGTGGTTGTGCCGGTGACTTCATTGCGGCGCAACTGGTTCTTCATCTTGTCGAGTTCAGCCTGAGTAATCGGCTCGTTAACGATCTGTTCGATGTGCTTGTCGATCGTTTTCATGAGCAAGGCTTTGTCGCCGACCAGGGGCAACAGGACACCACCAGCGCCCGCGATACCGCTGTCTTCAAAAAAGAACGCGCCGCCGATCGCTACCTGGGCGATCTTTTGCTCCTTGACGACATCGACATAGATGCGGCTTGATTCCCCGCCGCCGAGGACGCCCATGAGAACTTCGAGTGCGACCGAATCGGGATGTTCGGAACCGACGGTGTAATACGCGCAGCCGATCAGGGGAAGCGGCCCTTTCTCTTCAGCAATCTCGATCGGTGGTCGAGGCTTGTCCATGTTGAACGGTTTCACTTCGGGCTGTGCGGGATCTGGGCAGCGAGGAATCCAGCCGAAATATTTGAGAGCCAGCGATCGGACATCCTCATGCTTTACCGCACCGACGACAACAAGAGTTGCGTTGCTCGGCACGTAGTACTTGTTCCAGAAGGCTGCCAGTTCTTCGATCGGCGCCTTGCGCAAGTGGGGGATCTGGCCGCCAGGTGTCCATGCATACGGCCGATCGCCGTACATCTCGGCAAGGACTCGTTCGGGTGCGCGTCCATACGGACGATTGTGCCCCATGCGAAGCTCCTCCTCGACGACTTTGCGTTCCGTGTAGAAACCTTTCTCATCGATTTTCAGAAACGCCATCCGTTCCGCTTCGAGCCACAGAACGAGTTCGAGTTGATTGCTGGGGACTTCGTTGACGTAGACCGTTTGGTCAAACGAGGTGTAGGCGTTGCAGTTGCCTCCCACTTTGCGGATGTTGTCGAAATGGCCGGTTTCATTGAGCCGATCGGTTCCGCGAAACATCATGTGCTCGAACATGTGAGCAAATCCCTGTCGGTCAGGCTCCTCATTCTTGGAGCCGACGTGGTACCAGACTTGTACCGCGACGATCGGGCACGAGAAGTCCTCGAGCGAGATGATCTTGAGACCGTTGTCAAGGACCGTTTCCCGATAGTCAAATGGCTTCTCCTGAGCGCGAGCCGAGGGGAAGAAAACAAACAAGAGGCATAAGACAAAGGCAAAAACTGGGGGTCGCATGGGAAGATACTCGTCATGAAAAGGAGGCCAACCCGCATGCGATCGCACGCCGAAACGGTTCAACCCTCCGTTACAGGATACCTCGTTACCCTGAGATCGACCAGAAGCGAGCGGTGGACATGAACCGCCGACAAAAATCATTTTTCGTTTGACTAAGCCTGAGGCGCTAGCCGATTTTTGCTCGTCGGACGAACTCGGCTAGCGCCTCAGGCTCACTTTTGTCGTCTGTGTCTGAATCGGGTGGGGGAAGAAACCATCCATCTCTTCTTCACGGTATACTGGAACACTCCGCAACGCAGGTTTCGATCCCTCTCCCCCTTTCCTTCCAATGCGGCGCGAATTTCTTCGTTACTTGACTCGCCATGACTTGCAAACGATGCGTTTGAACCTGTATCGACGAATTTTATGCCTCATCGGCTTGTCCTTGTGTCCTGCGAGCCCCATTCATGCTCAAGGACTAACACCCGACGAAGCCCTCTCGAAAATGCAAGTCGCCGAGGGACTTCGTATCGACCTAGTCGCAAGCGAACCGCTGGTGCGTCAACCGGTCGCGATCGATTGGGATGATCGCGGTCGATTGTGGGTGATCCAGTACCTTCAGTATCCTAATCCCGAAGGGCTTGAACGTATCGCCGTCGATCGCTACTCGCGAACTCGCTACGATCGCATCCCCGCGCCCCCACCTCATGGTCCGCGCGGGGCAGATCGTTTGACGATTCTCTCCGATACCGATCGCGACGGTCGGATGGACCAAGCCCAAGACTTTGTCGACGGTCTCAATCTCGCCTCGGGCTTTGCGTTTGGCCACGGCGGTGTGTTTGTTTTGAATGTTCCGTACCTGCTCTTTTATCCAGACCGAGATCGCGACGATCGTCCCGATAGCGATCCGATCGTCTTGCTCGAAGGGTTCGGGATGGAGGATGCGCACAGCGTCGCCAACTCATTGACCTGGGGACCCGACGGTTGGCTCTACGGTTGCCAGGGTAGCACCGTTACTTCGGTGATCCGCGGGATCGAGTTCCAGCAAGGGGTCTGGCGCTATCATCCGAGGTCCAAAACATTCGAACTGTTCTGCGAAGGAGGCGGCAACAGTTGGGGGCTCGATTTTGATGCGACCGGCCAATTGCTCTACAGCACCAACTACGGTGGGTATGTGCTATTGCATGGCGTTCAAGGTGGATACTACGCCAAGACCTTCGCCAAGCACGGGGCGCTGCACAATCCATTCACCTTCGGATACTTCGAGCATGCATCGCACGCCAACTTTACCGGCGGCCATGTGACTGTCGGTGGGATGGTCTATCAAAGCGACCGATTGCCCCGTATGTATCGAGGCCAGTACCTCGCAGCGGATCTCCTGGGGCATGGCGCTCACTGGCATCGCATCGAACCTCGTGGTTCCACGGTATCGACCGCACATGGCGGAACATTTCTCAGCGCCAACGATCCGTGGTTCGCTCCGTCGGATCTGACCGTGGGACCCGATGGTGCGGTCTACATCGCGGATTGGCACGATTCCCGCATGGCCCACCCCGATCCCGACGCTCTATGGGACCGCTCCAACGGACGAATCTACCGTATTACCGCATCGGATGCTCCTCACGCGGTGCCCACGCAGGATCTGGGCACGCTCTCCGACGACGATCTTTTAAGAAGGATCCTCCCTCGAACGCAAACTGGGGGATCATCGGTTGCAGAGAATGACGCGTGGCACACGCGTCGCGCTCGAGCGGAGTTGATTCGTCGGTACGCAAGCTTGCAGTCCGATGGGCTTTCTGCCCCCGATGCGATGATCGCAAGGTTGCGGCGAGCCGCTTTGGAAAGCAACGATGACGACACGGCGCTCCAGGCATTCTGGACCTGGACCTGTTTAGCCAACGCGTCCGCGTCGGACTGGCAATCCTTGCTCGACAGCCCACATCCAGCCGTACGGCGATGGGCGATTCGCACTTTGGGGGATTTCCAAGTAACGATGCCATCCCCGATATCCGACGAACTTGCGCATCGTTTGGACTCGATGGCAGAGACCGAAGCGGATATCCATGTGCGGCAGCAGTTGGCATGTACCGCCGTCCGTCTACCGGCTCCCATCGCCATGCCGATCATCAATGCCAATATCAATCGTAGCATCGATCTAGACGATCCGTTCATCCCGCTGCTGTGGTGGTGGGCGATCGAACGGCATTGCATCACCGGCAACGAAGAGGTCCTCAAAAGGTTCGTCCGTCCGACGTTATGGAAATCGCAACTCGGCCGAGACAAGCTGCTGCCGCTGCTCGCTCGCAGATATGCCGCGGAGCCTACGAGCATTGGCTTTGCATCGCTCGCCCGTTTGCTACGAGCATGCCCAACATCGCAGGATCGACTCGCGCTGTGGCGCGAAATCGATCTCGGGCTGTCGCTCAAATCCACGATCGCTCATTCGCCCGGAAATACTGTCCCAACGAGCGAGTCAGACTCCGCTTCTCTGGAACCTTTGTTGGTCCTGCTTCGCGACGATCTGGAGCAGCAACCATCGCATGTGCCATTGGCACGCGTTGCGATCCGATTGGGAGATGCGACAGGAGAAAACATCTGCCTTGACAGGATCAAGACGGCCGATTCGAACGACGCATCGCTCGCTGAGTTCATCGATGCTCTTTCCCTGCGTCCAAGCGAGGATCGTCTCGAGCTGATCGAAGAAACCCTGCGGGTTACGAAGGAACCCGTGGTCGCGATCGCTTGTCTCAATTATCTCGGCAAACTCGAATCGGATCCCTTGAGCGAACGATTGCTTGATCGGCTCGTGCGCGAACGCGTTCCGAAAATTCGCGAACGGCTACTAGCCATCCTCCTGTCCCGTCCGTCAACGGCACTGCGTGTGCTGGTCCGCGTCGACGACCGGCAATTGCCGCCGGATGCCTTGTCGATCGACCATGTGCGGTCGCTCGCTAGTTTCCGAGATGCTTCGATCGACGCCTTGGTGCGAAAGTATTGGGGGCGGCTGGCGAGTGCGACGCCAGAGGAAAAGCTTGCCGAAGTGCGACGTTTGAATAATGATTTGCGGGCCGCGAGCGGGGATCGCCAGCGAGGCAAACTGCTGTTCGACGAGCACTGTGCGTCCTGCCACAAATTGTTCGGACACGGGAAAGAGGTGGGACCCGAGTTGACCAGCGCAAACCGCCAAGACCGGGATTTTCTTCTGGTCTCAATCGTCGATCCTAGCAGCGTGATTCGACGCGAGTATGTGTCAACTTCGATTCGAACCCAGGACGGTCGCATCATGACGGGTTTGGTCCGCGAGGCAGGCAACGGGAAGGTCCTCGTCCACCTTGCACGCGGAGAACCAGTCGAACTGTCGCTCGATGAAATTGATGAAATGAAAGAGTCCGACGTTTCGGTGATGCCCGAGGACCTTTACCGAACCTGGTCACCGCAAGCCTTGCGCGATTTATTCGCTTATCTGCAATCCGACGCAGCTCTCCCCCAGTAGCCCACCCCTTCTGCCAAAATTGTACAGAAATGAAACTTTTGAATTCCTGCAACGACAGCGTCGATCGCTTGGCATGGCTGCGCACGCTTCGCAATGCCTTGCTGTGCCTCGGAGTCGTTCATGGCATCGCTTTCAACAGTGCTATTTGCCAGGAACAACATTCGTCGGACCATCGGGTTTATCGCAACCAACTGCGTCGAATCGAATCACCCAAACCACTCTTGGCCGATTATCCGGAGTTCTTTGAACCGATTCTGGAGGAGAATCACTTCGAAGCCCCTCCCATCGTCGACGATCCGATGGCAAACTTGGCGGTGCGAGCGTGGCGATTCAGCTACAACGCACGCGGCATCATCGAAATGCCAAATTTTCTCCTCGCGAAAGATACCGCCATCATCATGGTCCATCCCTGGGCCATCGACGACACCTGGGGTTGGGTCACCCCCGAACCGAACGGCGTGGCCGATTTCTGCACGCCCCGGAAGAACGAACTGGCCTCGAAACATTCTCGCCAAGTCATCAATCCGTTTCTGAAGCGGTTTCGGGGAAGCGTCGGACTGGTGTTGTATAGCGTCCCAGGCCTGGCGGATCCGATTCGGACCCGTGTGTATCGAACGTTCCACAAGAATCCAGACGCTCAGGAACGAGCGGAGGGAACCAAGCAACTAAAGAAAGTTCTTTCGGACTTCGAATACCGCGGAGAGCCTCTGCCGGAAACGATTCCCTTGAGCAACACCAGTCCGGTGGCCGATTACTTTCGTAACTTTCCAGGTCTCGATGCGTCGGATCGGTTCAATAACAAAGGGTTTTGGTCTCTGCCCATTCCGGTCAGCACGGCAATCGATGTCGAACCCCAGGATGTCCTTATCTTCGATGGAGAAGGGTATCCAGCCCTTCGGGATTTTCTCAAGCAGAACGGCATCCGCCATGTGCTCCTGACAGGATATGCGACGGACATGTGCTACTGTCGGACGACCGCCGGGTACGAGAACCTGTCGAAGGATTTCAATGTCTTTCTGGTCGCCGATGCATCGTTGGCTACCTTTCCCTCGAACACCAGTCCACGCTTTGCGGTCAACGCTGCGATCTCCTATGCCGCACTGAACCAATTGATCACGCAGGTGTCCTGGGTGCAACCGATCGACCAGAGCTCGAAGAGCGATGCACGATGAATCCAACCACCCATCACGAGACAAATCGGCGTCGCTGGTTGGCAGGCTCTTTTGCCACGGGCCTAGCCGCATCGCAAATGTTCACCGCGAGTGCATCCCTGTCGCCCGAGAAGAAAGTAGCCCGGATCGCGATCACACTCGACCTGGAAATGTCCCGCAATTTCCCGACGTGGGAAACCATGCATTGGGACTTCGAGAAAGGGAACCTCGACGAGCCGACCAAGCGTTACGCAAAGGAAGCAGCGCAACGAGTTCGTCGGCGCGGTGGTGTGATTCACTTCTTTGTCGTCGGCCAAGTGTTCGAACAAGCCAATGTCGATTGGCTGCGTGAAATCGCGGAAGCGGGGCATCCGATCGGCAACCACACCTACGATCACATCAATCTGCTGGCGACGCGCAAGGAGGATTTGCAGTTCCGATTCCAGCGTTCGCCATGGCTGCTGCCGGAACGTCCCGTTCTCGATTTGGTCCGGGAGAACATCGCCATGACCACCAAGGCGATGCAAAGTCGACTTGGTATCCGACCGCAAGGCTTTCGCACTCCCGGCGGATTTCACGACGGGCTTCGCAATCACCCCGAGGTCCGGTCGCTGCTGAAGGAGCTCGGCTACCGCTGGGTCAGCAGCTTGTACCCTGCGCATCCCAACACCGATCCGCATCAAGAACCGTCCGACGAAGTTCTGGATGCCATCGCTTCCTCGCAACATGCCTCGCAACCCTTCGCCTATCCTGATGGCTTGATCGAAGTGCCCATGAGCCCGATCAGTGACATCGGCGCGTTTCGCACGGGGCGATGGAAATTGGAGTGGTTTCTCCGATCGGTCGAGCGAAGCGTGCGTTGGGCGATCGAGCACGGGGCGGCTTTCGATTTCCTGGCGCACCCCTCATGCCTGGGGGTCGTGGATCCCGAATTCAAGACGCTCGATTTGATTTGTCGATTGGTCGAAGAATCCGCAGGCCGAGCGGAATTGACGGACCTGAACGCGATCGCAACGGGGTGATCACCGGAGATGACGTTCTCCTGCCGAATCTGACAAAAAGCAAATTACCGGTACGACGGACTTCTCGACCGTCGATGGGGATTACGACCATCGAAACTCGGATGAGCATGGAGAGGATTATGCGTCCGCTCCTGCTGGCGAGCAAGGCGATTGATCGGGTGAGAGGTAAGAAGTAGAGATGGTTATCTGCCGGCCTGCAGCGATATGAACGGATCCACGAATGGGCGGGGGGAAATTCGGGCATGCGTGAGATCGCATGGATGCAACTCGCACAAGAGATTACGAAAAGGACCGAGCGATGGATGGATGAGGGCTATGGTTCGTATTTGTTGCGCGAGCCCAAGTTCTCCAAGATGATGTCCGATTCGCTCTTATATTTTCAGGATCAGCGTCATTTCACTTCGTGCTTTGTGGTGATGCCAAATCATATTCATGTAGTGATTCGGCCGATGGCAGACTGCGAGCTGGAAGACTGTCTGCAGCGAATCAAGCAATTCGTCTCAACGCATGTGAATAAAGACCTCAACCGACAGGGCCAATTTTGGGAAGAAGAGAGCGACGACCGTATCATCAGAGACGAAGAACATCTGTGGAATGTCGTGCAGTACATCGGGCGAAACCCCAAGAAAGCCGGTATTCCGGTCGCTCAATGGGTGCGATGGATCTATCCCGAATGGAAGGCGGCCGGATGGGACTTCGTGGATGAGTGATCTTGTACGACGGACTTCCACTTTGTACGACGGGCCTCCACTTTGTACGATGGGTTTCCCAGTCCGTCGGTTCGTGGAGCGACGGACTGGGAAGTCCGTCGTACGAAATCGCAATGTGGTGGTCGCGGTGATTAAGATTCTCGGCAATTGCCGTGACGACAGCCCATTTTACGAGCTACTTGCAATATACTGTTCGAGTCGGCGGCACCCGCCACCACACCCAGCGTGTGCCCACCCTCGCAGTCTGCCCCCTTCAGGATTTCGTCATGTCCCGGAATCTGCGAATGATTGCTGCAATGCATCTCCTGCGCGTTGTATCGCTATCCATCAGTCTTCTTTCAAGAGCCCATGCAGCGGATCCTGCACCACCAACCTTTGAAAGAGACATCCAACCGATCCTGTCTCGCCACTGCCTGGATTGCCATGGCGAAGACGCCCAGGAGTCAAAACTCGACTTGCGCACGATCTCGGAAATGCTGCGAGGGGGAGAGAATGGACCTGCGATCGTTCGAGGCAACGCAAATAGTAGTTTGCTCGTTGACCTGATCACGAGCGGCCAGATGCCTCCCGGAGAACAGGAGAAAGTTTCGGAAACGGAGCTGTCGATCCTACGTCGTTGGATCGATACAGGGATGCATGGTGAAGAGACGGTTGTCGCTTTGCCGCCGCATTCTCAAGTTACGCAAGAAGACCGCGACTTTTGGGCCTTTCAACCGAGACGATCGATCGATCCGCCTGCGGTCACAGAGGAGGCCCGAGTACGAACACCGATCGATCGATTCCTCCTTGCCAAGCTCGAGGAAAAGAACCTCTCGTATTCACCGGATGCCGAACCGCATGCACTGGTGCGCCGCGCCTATTTGGATTTGATCGGCATCCCTCCCGAGCCTGCACAGGTCAAGGCGTTTTTGGAAGACACTCGTCCGGACGCTTACGAACAATTGATCGACGAACTGTTTAAATCGCCGCATTACGGAGAGCGATGGGGGCGGCATTGGCTCGATGCTGCCGGTTATGTCGATGGAAAACTGGATAACGATCTTGGAACGATGTATCCGAACCAAGGGATCTGGCGTTATCGCGATTATGTGATCCAGTCGTTTAATGACGACAAACCATTCGACCAGTTTCTAGCCGAGCAAATTGCTGGCGATGAAATGGTGGACTGGCGCAAGGCGGAAACCTTCGACGCAAAAACCATCACGTTTTTGACCGCTACCGGTTTTCTACGCAACGTCGATGACCATACCGACTTTCCGCAATACGGGATCGAGAAGCGATACGAAGTCGTGAACGAAACGCTCGATATGTTTTCGACCTCGGTACTCGGCCTAACGTTCGAATGCTGCCGTTGTCATAATCACAAGTACGATCCGCTCCCCCAGCGAGACTACTATCGCTTGATGGCATGTTTTGAACCGGCACTCAATCCGCACGCCTGGACACCTCCCAAAGACCGTTATTTGGCAGACGTTTCCCCCGCGGAGCGGGCTGCGATCGATCAACGCAACCAAGAGATCGACAAAAACATAGCCGAGTTAGCTAAGAGTGACGCGATGGTACGAACTCAGGCCCGAACGCGTTTCTACGATTCACGACTCGGAGCGATCCCCGACGCGATTCGCGCCGATGTGCGAACGGCTATCGATACGAAATCGGAACAGCGAAACGAGGTTCAAAAATATCTCGCCGATAAGTTCGCTTCGACGTTAACCATCTCCGATGCTGATATCGACGGTGCGATGAATGACGCAGAGAAAGCCTCGCTTCAATCGAATGCTGACCAGCGAGCGAATCTAATATCGCAGAAGAAAAGTTACGGGATCATTCAAGCGCTTTGGGATGTTGGCCCACCGCCGGTATCTCACGTCCATCGCCGAGGCAATGTCAAAGCGCATGGAGTCCTGGTTCAAGCTGGCTTTCCGGAGATTCTGCAACCCAGCGGAGTCAAATTCGTCACCGCGATCACGGAGAAGCATGTCGGAGAAACGAGCGGACGGAGAACGGCTCTCGCGGAGTGGCTCACGGAGCCAGATCATCCATTGACTTCGAGGGTATTTGTCAATCGAGTGTGGCATCATCATTTCGGACGCGGGATCGTCGAAACTCTCGGGAACTTTGGGCAGTCCGGGAGTATGCCAAGCCATCCAGAATTGCTCGATTGGTTGTCCAACGACTTGATTGCCAACGGTTGGAGCGTGAAACATCTACATCGGCGAATCATGCTGTCGACCGCGTACCGTCAATCGTCCCGTCAATCGCCGGATCTTCAACAGGTAGACCCGCAAACGGTGGATCCGGAGAATCGATTGCTGTGGCGAATGAACTTGCGCAGGCTCGAATCAGAGATCGTCCGTGACTCGCTGCTGGCGGTATCGGGGTCGCTGGATCGCACGGCGGGGGGCCCTCCCGTTGAGATCACGAATCCCGCGGACGGGCTATCGCAACCCAAGGCCGCACCAACACCGACCAGCCCCAACCGTCGGAGCATCTACTTGTTCGCGCGCCGCGTATATCCCCTGAAGTTTATGGAGATCTTTGATGCACCGATCATGCCCGTGAACTGCACACAGCGCATGAACTCAGCGACGGTGCTTCAGTCGCTGGCGCTCCTGAATAGCGAGTTCATGTTCGTTCAAGCCGAGAGGTTCGCGTCCCGCGTTCGCGAGTCGGCGGGACTGAGTATCGAAGTGCAAGTCCCTCTCGCATTCCAACTCGCATACGCACGGCCGCCCACGAGCGATGAATTAGCCAAGAGCCTCGCCTTTCTGACCGAGCAGCAGCAGGGTTACTTGTCGGCGGAAACCAAGGAAGAGATAGCCGCGCAGAAAGCGCTGGTAGACCTATGTCACATGCTCCTATCCTCGAACGCGTTTTTGTATGTGGAGTAGGTTCGTAGTACCGCCTTTAGGCGGCGAAGCGGTAAGAACGTAATCTTTTTCATCCCACAGGAAACAAGACGTAACACATTCCAAGCCTGAGGTTGACCGCAGTGTACGATTTTCGAAGATGGACGGATGAACAACGCCGACAGGTGGTCACGACGCGTATCCTGTCCGAAATTATGGAGACTCATGGGATGTATAGTTGGTTGGTCTTCGATCGCTGTTGTGACGCAAGAGATGAGTGGCGGTGTGCGGCGCCGCCTAAAGGCGGTACTACGAACGAAGAGCCTAACGGAGTTGTTCCATCATGCATCATCCCCTGATCTCTCGACGAATGCTTCTTCAGTCACTCGGAAGTGGTTTCGGATCGCTTGCGCTCTCGAGCATGTTGCTGTCCGAGGATCAGTCACGCAACGGGGCGCACACCCTCGCACCACGCTCAGCACATTTCCCGGGCAAGGCGAAAGCGGTTATCCAACTGTGCCAAAATGGCGGCCCATCGCAGATGGATCTGTTCGATCCCAAACCGGAGCTTTCGAAACGGAACGGGGAACCGCACCCAGAGCAAGTCGAAGTTTTTCAACTGGGGAACAAAAACGTTCTCATGGGGACCCCGTTCGAGTTTGCCAAACATGGTCAGTGCGGCATGGAGTTTTCGGAACTGATCCCCCATCTCTCGGGTGTCGTCGACGATCTGTGCCTGATTCGTTCGATGTACACCGAGAACAACAACCACCCCTTCGCGCTGAACATGCTGCAAACGGGCAAGACCTTCAACGGTCGACCTGCCATGGGCTCATGGATCGGATACGCGCTGGGTACCGAGAACCAGGACCTTCCGTGCTACATCGTGCTGCGCGATCCCGGGGGATACAACACCTCGGGCAAGATGGTATGGTCGAGCGGTTGGCTACCTGCGGTCTATCAAGGGACCGAGTTCAGTTCGTCCGGTTCGCCGGTGTTGCATTTGAGCCCTACACGTTTGTCATCCTCGGAGGCTCAGGCGCGCTCGCGCCGTTTCCTGCAGGATTTGAACACGATGCATCGCGATCAGCATCCCGGTGAATCGGAGCTCGAGGCGCGGATCGAGAACTTTGAACTCGCGGCTCGGATGCAGTTGACCGCGACTCAGTTGCTCGAGCTGTCCCAGGAGACCGAAGCGACTCGCACGATGTATGGCCTCGATAATCCAACGACAGCGGCGTATGGAACGCGATGCTTGATGGCGCGGCGATTGGTCGAATCGGGTGTTCGTTTTGTTCAAGTCTTCCCGCCGCTCGATCCATCCTTTCAGCCGTGGGACAATCATTCGAACTTGAAGAACGATCTGCGCAAAATCTGTGGCTATGTTGACCAACCGAGCGCAGCCCTCATCACGGATCTCAAGCAGCGAGGACTCCTCGATGATGTGATCGTGATGTGGACCGGCGAGTTCGGCCGACTACCGATCACGGAAGGGGCCGATGGTCGCGATCACAATCGTCACGCGTTCAGCACTCTCATGGCAGGCGGCGGATTTAAAGCCGGACACATCCACGGAGCCACTGACGAGTTTGGCTACAAGTCGGTCGAAAACCGCGTCAGCGTTCCCGACTTGCACGCAACGATCCTGAATCGGTTGGGGATCGACCACACGCGACTCACCTTCACCCACAGCGGCCGCCCGGAGCGATTGACCGATCCTGATGTCACCGGGGCACGGGTCGTTCGAGAACTTCTGGCGTAACGCACCCAACAGCCCGGTTGACCTCCGAGTCGTCACTTGTCAACATGTAAGACAATCGGACTTGTTGGGAATGCATCTACGCGGGAGTTGCCAAATGCAGTTGGAGGCCATTGAACGTCGAACCACGGTCGACTTGGTCGTGGATCGTCTTGCGCAAGTAATCAAAGACCAGAAGTTGGCTGCTGGTTCAAGATTGCCGGGAGAGCATGAATTGGTTGAGCAGCTGCAGGTCAGTCGACCGGTGCTACGCGAGGCGCTCGCTCGACTTCAAAGCCTTGGCTTGGTCGATATCCAGAGAGGACGGGGCACGTTCGTCGGAGATGCAAACAGCTTGGCCAACTGCGTGCGTCTGTTGCGGTCGGCAGTGACCATCTCTCCCCAAGAGTTGCTCTCCTACGCGGAATTGCGTTCCGCGATTGAAGTCCAAGCCGCGCGGCAAGCTGCACAGAAAGCAACGGCTGATGATATCGAAGCGCTATCGTCGTTGCTCAAGCAGCTCGACGATGAAGACCTACCCTATGCGGAAGCCTTGGAAATCGATTTTCGCTTCCACCGCAAACTGCTGGAGATCTCCGGCAATATTTTGATGCAGAACCTGATGGAAGTGATCTATGAGTTTGTGATCACCCAAATGGTGCGCACCACTGCGACGCAGCGCGAGAACCAACTAGGGCGTCGATTGCACAAAGACATCCTGCGAGCCGTGCGCGATCACAATCCGGACGCGGCGGAGCATGCAATGCGAAAACACATGCAGGCGGTCATCGATCGCATTGCGATTTAGAGGGATTGCGCATGTCGCTTCATCGATTCTGGCTCGTCCTTGTACTGCTCTACCTGTTTGTGTTTGCGATCGATGTATCGGACGCAGTGGCAGAGCAATCGACGGATCCTTTTGATACTGGTATCGCCCCGTTTCTTTCCGCCAAGTGTGTCTCTTGCCATCAGCCGGGCAACTCCAAGGGGGGCTTGGACATCACAACTCGAGAAGGGATGTTGCGGGGCGGGGATAGCGGTCCAGCGCTTGTTCCTGGCAAGCCTGATGAGAGTCCGATCTACACGCGAGCGATTCCGCATGATGGCGAACCTCCCGAGATGCCCGAGAAAGGTACGCCGCTTTCCGAGACGGAGTCCGATGCCCTTCGGAAATGGATCGATGCTGGAGCCGACTGGCCAGCAAATTCCGTTTTGCGCGAGCGATCGAAAGCCGATCCGACATTTTGGTCGCTTCAAGCGATCAGCGACGTTGATCCGCCAGAGTGTCCCGACGCCCCGCAAGGCTGGTCGCACCATCCGATCGACCGCTTCGTGTGGATGAAGTTGCGGGAGCGGGGACTGCAACCGAACCGTTCGACCGATCCACGGACTTTCATTCGCAGAGCGACCGTGGACTTGTGGGGATTGCCACCGACTCCCGATGCCGTTAGGCAATTCGAAACGGACTGCTTGGCTGCTCGTCGGCATCCCGACGATCTTCTTCCCGACGCAGCAGTGGAAAGATTGATTGATCGGCTTCTGCACAGTCCTCACTATGGCGAGCGTTGGGGCAGACATTGGTTGGACATCGCCCATTACGCGGACACCCATGGATTTGAGCGGGATCAACTGCGACCCAACGCTTGGCGCTATCGTGACTGGGTGATCGAGGCGCTCAACGAGGACCTGCGTTACGACCACTTTTTGCAAAAGCAAATCGCTGGCGATGTTATGTTTCCAGACGACCCGAAATCGGTCATCGCAACGGGATTCCTTGCTGCCGGACCATGGGACTTTGTTGGCCATGTAGAGACGCGAAGCGATGTACTCAAACGCGCCGCGCGGGCAGGGGACCTGGATGATATGGTGACGCAAGTTATGACCGCGACGATGGGACTGACCGTCAACTGCGCTCGTTGTCACGACCACAAACTGGATCCCATCAGCCAAGAAGATTATTACCGTTTGACCTCGATCTTTGCGGGTGTGAAGCGAAGCGAGCGCGATGTATCTCTCGCTGAGACCCGCGATTTATCTCAGCGGAAACAGGAACTTACGGAACAACTGTCGAAACTGAGGCGGGAAATCGCGGCTCTCTCGGGGGATGGCTGGAGCCTTGCGGACATCGTCGGCGGGGGGGATGGTCATGGTTCAGGCAATCCCAACCAAGGGATCGATCTGCGCGATGGCAAGCCAAACTCGGCGAAACTCGAGTACCTTCAAGATATTCCGGTCAATCGATTGGTTGCCGTCGCCACCCGTCACACACATCAGCATCCTTCCCCTGTTGCCAAGTATGTCTTCATTCCAGATGGCAAAGGAGCAGTACTCATCGATGAAAATAGAGCGTTGCACGGATTGCCCCCTACCAGTGGAGCTGCATGGGACCTGATTCGCAATGGTCCTATCAACTCTCAGGCTTCAACCAAAATCAACGATATCGATTACGCGAGCCCCGGGCACTCGATCCTCGGGTTGCATGCCAACAGCGGAATCATCTTTGATCTCTCTGCATTGCAAAATGACGAGACAGCCTTGGGGTTCATTCTCACGGGTGTCATCGGCTTCGGATCTGGTTCCGGGGGAGAAGGGACGTATGCCGACTTGAGTGTTTTTGTCGATCAATCGCTCGCGTTTCAAAAACTGAAGTTGGGAAAGGCGGAGTCGGAGCGATTTGAGATTCCCTTGCCTCTGGGAACGAAAACATTGACGCTCGTCGCGACAGACGGTGGTGATGGTATCTCCCACGACCTGCTATTTCTGGGAGATGCAACGATACGTCCTATCCACAGCGGGAAGGAACAAACGCAGTCGGTGAAAGACCAGTTGGCGCAATGGGCCGAGGAGTCGAAGCAGATCGAGAAGAGGATTGCCGAGTTGCCCGCACCCGCCAAGGTCTTTGCCGTAAACTCCGAAACTCCTCCGGAGGTTCGGGTTCTGAGACGCGGCAACCCTGAGGATCCTCTGCAATCCGTATCGCCGGGCGTTCTGCAGTGTGTCAGTCATACGAAGTCATATTCACTCAACCCTTCTCTTTCCGAAGGGGAGCGGCGACGAACTCTCGCGGAATGGATCATCCATCCCGACAACCCGCTGACGCGACGCGTCCTGGTCAACCGATTGTGGCACCACCATTTTGGTCAGGGGATGGTGAACACTCCGAGCGACTTTGGTTATGGAGGTGATCGACCATCGCATCCGGAGTTGCTCGATTGGCTTGCCAGTGAAGTGCTTCGATCCCATTGGTCTTTGAAGCAATTGCATAAAACGATTATGTTGAGCGCGGCGTATCGGCAGAGTTCCACGATCGTCCCGGAGCGAGCGAACGTTGACGGTGGCAATCGATTCCTGTGGCGTCAAAACCCGCGACGTCTGGATGCGGAGTCACTTCGGGACGCTGTTCTGTATGTGGCGGGTAACTTGAATCCTGAGATGGGAGGGCCGGGCTATCGGGACTTTAAGTACACCGAAGCGTATGCGCCGATCTATGAGTACGTGACTCCTGACCATCCCGAGTTGTGGAAGCGGAGCGTGTATCGTTTCGTGGTGCGCACCACCCCGCATCAATTCATGGCCACCCTCGATTGTCCCGACCCGGCCAACCTCACTCCGTCCCGAGTCACGACGACTACGGCGATGCAAGCGCTGGCCTTGAGCAACAACGAATTTATGTTGCAACAGGCGGAACATTTGGCCTCGCGAGCGAAAACGGTAAATGCGGCATTCCAGCTTGTGTTCCAGCGGGATCCGACTCAAGCCGAATTGCAGGCGGCTCAGTCGCTGGCGGACAAGCAAGGGCTGTTCGCAGTCTGCAGAGCGCTGCTCAACGCGAATGAGTTTGTCTATGTCGATTGAGAGTTCATTTTTTAGCGGGGCGAGGATCTAATTCAAAGATGATCACCACCAGTCGGCGGGAATTCTTAAGTCGTCTTGGCGGTGGCTTCGGTGGCCTCGCGCTCGCGACGATGCTCAGTGAAGTGCATGCGGACAGCAATCCGCTTGCCGTCAAGCCGACGCATCACCCCGCTAGGGCAAAGGCAGTCATACAAATTTTTTGCCCAGGTGGTTTGAGCCACATCGATTCGTGGGACTACCGCCCGGAGTTGGCGGCGAGACAGGGCAAGCCATTCGATCCCGATGGCAAACTGCAGTTCTTCGCATCCAAACCGGGCGATTGCCAGGGTAGCTATTTTCCGTTCCGTCAGCATGGGCAATGCGGCCGGTGGATCAGCGATCTGTTTCCGAACCTGGCAACTTGCGTCGATGATATGGCGTTCATTCATTCGATGCAGAGCAAGTCTGCTTTGCATGGGCCTGCGATGTTTATGGCCAATAGCGGATTTATCTTGCCAGGCTTTCCGAGCATGGGGGCTTGGGTCACTTACGGATTGGGAAACGAATGCGAGGATCTTCCGGCATTCGTCGTTCTGCCGGATGTGCGCGGGTTGCCACCGGGCGGTGTGATCAATTGGGGGGCTGGTTTCTTGCCCGCGGTTCATCAAGGCACCACTTTGAATTCCGTTTCCAAGGCCGATCAACCACCGATCGCCGATCTGTTTCCACCGCAATCCTATGCACACTTGAAAGGCCAGCAGGAACAGGACAGCCGCGATTTCCTGGAACTACTCAATCGTCAACATGCTGCCGAGCGACTAGGGAATACCGATCTCGAGGCGCGTATCTCTGCCTATGAGATGGCGGCCCGGCTCCAATTGAGCGCACCGGAAGTCACCGACATCAGCAAGGAGTCCGCGAGCACCATGGCGCTCTACAATATTGACCACGAAGATATTGGGCCGTTCGGGCGGCAGTGCCTTCTCGCACGTCGCTTGGTCGAGCGCGGGGTGCGATTCGTGCAGATCTACTGTGGAGCGGAAAACACGACAGCTAAAAAAATTCGCCCTAACTGGGACAGCCATGAAGATCTCGTGCGCGATCATGGATATTGGGGAGCGATCCTCGACACCGGGGCCAGCGCACTCCTGAAGGATCTCAAGTCTCATGGTTTACTCGACAGCACCTTGGTCATCTGCACCACGGAATTCGGACGCCAACCAGCCAGCCAAGGCAAAGGACGAGATCACAACTCCGGCGCGTTCACTGCTTGGCTCGCTGGGGGAGGTATCCGAGGAGGTACCGCCTACGGCAGTACGGACGAACTTGGTTTTCAAGCGGCAGAGAATCCCTGTTATTCATATGATCTCCATGCGACAGCACTCCATCTGCTTGGACTCGATCATGAGAAACTCAGCTTCTACAACAACGGCATTGCCCGCCGACTTACCGATGTTCATGGCCATGTCATCCAGGAGATTTTAGCGTAAGTTTGCGAACATGCACCCGTCGTAGCGCGATTCACGCCTATCGATTCGACGGAGTTGTTCGACTGGCGTATCATGTCCGGAAAAGGAGCGGAAGATGCTGCAGTTTTTGGTCAGTTGTTTGTTGATGGTCTGCTCGGAGCCCGCGGGGGAGGAATCGCCACGGGATTGGTGGATCGGGTACAGCGAAAGCCGAAACGATCTGCCTGAGGGGCAGTTCGCGAACTGGATCACGCGACGGGCTTATGTGGTTCGGGCCGATGGTTCGCAGCGACGATCGAT
>Ga0315904_10001700_pt1 | contig 34928 bp, 30 predicted proteins | sample LakEriMetagenome_6_FD_203529 | JGI IMG/M metagenome (GOLD analysis project Ga0315904, IMG submission 203529) | Freshwater fungal communities from buoy surface, Lake Erie, Ohio, United States - Buoy 12 MA120 | ecosystem: Environmental > Aquatic > Freshwater > Lake | place: USA: Lake Erie, Ohio...
AGAGGTAATCGAGGAGGCGGTGGAAGCGATAATCAGCGAAGCGGCAGCGCCTGCGGAGTGTAAAAATGCTGGAGGGCCCAAGAAGACGCTCCAAGGAAAGGGCTGTGTTCAGTTCATTAATAACCGGGCCCTGTGTAATGCCTCTTCCGCAAAATACGAAGTAACTCAGGAGTGTGAGAACTGCAATGCGAAAACCTTAAGTACGAAGGGCTCCGCACAATGCATTTTCATTCCGGACCCATCTCCGCTACCGGGCTCGAGCCATTTGGGACAGTGTGCTCAAAGTGGGACCATTACCTGGGATCACACGAAGCTCGATTGCGCTAAGCAAGGAAGCGTCAAAGGCGTTAAATAATTGCGCCTGCCACACATTTCGTCATTCTCTTGGAGGACCGATGGTTGCTACTGATCGATTCAAGACGCTTTTGCTGGTTGTGCTGATACTAGGCCAAATTGCGGGGGCGAATCCTATCGCAGCTCAAAACGCTGGGGATATAGGGTCCAGTCCCGTGCTGCCTACGATCCCGGGGAATAATTGGGCCGAGTTATTACTGAGAGTTGTGAACGACCCATGTAAAAAAGCAGACTGTGATCCGTGTAAAGTCTCATGTGTTGAGGCGATGGGGGCAATCGAAGCCGTATTTACCAATTCCAGCTTCTCCATACAACAGACAGATTGGACGACGAAAATTAATTTGACTGCAGGCTTTAGCGGAGTAGGCAATGCGCAACAAACGGGCAACGAGATTGGCGGCGAATTAGAGATCAAAGTTAGTTCTCCCGCTACTGATTTGACTCCAGTTTTGATGATCGGTGGGAGCACAACATGCGAGAACCTATCAGCTAGGCAAACTACAGGGTGGACGATTAAATCATCTGGGGTGATAGACCCTAAACATCACGATTTCCTCAAGCTCAGTGAGTTTACGATCACCGTTCCACATATGAGCATCAATAAAACGGTTACTGTTACGCTAACACTCAAGGCCCATGGGTCTGCTAGAATGTATTTCGTTGGTGGCGGTGCGGGGACTGAGTTAACTCGGGTGATAACTTTTGATACGAATGCCGCTGTTTCACCAGTTACCGAGACGTTTGAAAACGAGACTGTCAAAAACATTGAATCAAAGATGAAAGCCGTCCTCACGAGAAAGTTAAATGCACTGGTAGCCGCCGCCTGGGAAGATTTGACGGAAAAAATAAAAACCAAAACTCCTGACTTCAACCTCCAATTCGGCGATACAGTCTGGGCTGGTGCTGATTTGTTACAACAGGTGGCTTCAGCAGCCAGCCTCCGAGAGGTTGTCGATGGGTACTACCACGGAGCCAGCGGCGGCGAAGTGCAGTTAAAGCGGCCCGCTTATACGAGAGAACAGCTGGGATTGACGTGCCAGCATGGTCTTATCGAATAGCGTCCCACTTTGCCCGTACACGGTAGATTTCATTGCTCCTGCAGCATACCAGACCCACCTACTAACGTAGGGCACCCACGCTACTTCAGGCCTCGGTCATCTACCTTCCGCTTTTCTTTGCGCTTATTCTTTGCGATAGCAATCTTTAGTTGGTAGCATCGCGCTGTCTGTGTTAGGCGGCTTTTTCGTTCGTATGCTGATTGAATCTACATTACTCTCAGTCCTTGCATGCATTATCCCGCTTCTTCATCTGCTTGGAATCGTCTCTGCGATTGAGGCGCTGTACTACTCGCGTAGCTCGCAAGGGGCGATAGCGTGGGGTCTGTTTCTAGTTATCTTTCCGTATGCGGGGCTGCCGTTTTATTGGATCTTGGGGCGCTCGAAGTTTAAAGGGTACCGAGAGCAGTTGGCTCGAGTTGTAAAGCATCAGCAAAGTGGAATTGAGTGGTACCGTGAGCAGATTGGGCGCCATGTAGTGAGTGTTAATGAGACTGTACCGGGAGGCGCAGAGACGTTCTCTAAGATAGCAGGGAAGAGTTTTCTTGGCGGAAACCACGCTGAGCTTTTAATCGATGGCGCGGCAACATTTGAATCGATCTTTGAAGCAATTGACAGCGCGAAGGCGTACCTATTTGTTGAGTTCTTTATCATCAAGGATGATGGTCTAGGAGTTGCACTACAAGAGAAGTTACTCGCCGCAGCGCGGCGAGGTGTTAAGGTGTTTGTGCTGTACGACGAGATCGGAAGTCATAAGCTTTCAGCGCGTTACCGTGATGAGCTTGTATCAAGTGGGGTGTGTGTTTCGCCATTTGGTACACGTCGAGGGATTGCCAATTTCTTTCAGGTGAATTTTAGAAACCACCGCAAAATTGTGGTTGTCGATGGCCACGTTGCTTTTATCGGCGGCTTAAATGTCGGGGATGAGTACCTTGGGCGAGACCATCGTTTTGGGCACTGGCGAGATACACATCTAAAGCTTATTGGCCCCGCAGCGCTTGAGGCAAAAGCGCTCTTTGTTGTGGATTGGGTGTGGGCTACAGGCGATGTGCCAGCCGTTGAAGCGATTGAGCCAAGGGCAGCAGGGGATCTGCCGGTGCTTACTATTGGTTCAGGGCCAGCGGATGAGCGTGATACGTGTTTATTGTTTTTTCTAAACTGTATCGCTTCAGCGCGTTCAAGAGTCTGGATAGCGAGCCCGTACTTTGTCCCTGATGATGCGCTCTTAAGCGCGCTTCAATTAGCAGCGCTTAGAGGGGTAGATGTGCGTATCTTACTTCCAGCCAAGCGAGACCACACCCTTGTTTGGTTAGCATCGTTTTTCTTTGTTCCTGCGGTTACGGGCTATGGTGTAAAGGTGTATCGATATACACAGGGCTTTATGCACCAGAAGGCTGTTGTAGTTGATGATTCATTAAGTGCGATCGGAACAGCAAACTTTGACAATCGTTCGTTTCGACTAAATTTTGAAGTAATGAGTCTTGTAGCTCATAGGGGATTTACGACTCAGGTAACATCGATGTTAGAGGCTGATTTTGCACAGGCGAGCGATGTATCACACGAGCGTTTCGCGGATTATCCCTTGTGGAAGCGGGTAGGGAGTAAGTTTGCGCGGCTGTTTGGGCCGGTGTTGTAGGCGGGCGGCCGTGTTGGCCGACGGGAATTGAAAACATTTCCAAGGGATGCGAACGCGGTTGCGCAGGAGCGTAAAGGGTCATAAGAATGTTCTAGGAATGCGATCGTAGTTGATTGTGCGCGAAATTTTGCCGCAAAAGGGATGCACGCTTAAGTAGGGATACCTGGAGCGGCAGGAGACTGTGCCAGGAGTCAGAGTAGCCATAGTAGCGATGAAGCCGGGTAATGCCGGAGAAGCGAAGAGCAGCAGGAAGACGGATGAATGATGAGGAAAGATGCCTGAGGAAAACAAACCGTGAGAGGCAGTAGTGGCAACGTCTATACGCGCTGAAGACATCAAGTGGATGGAGGCTGCGGGCAGTTCTGCTAAAGCGGAACAAAGTCCCCGGCTTCGGTATCGGACTAGCACATCGGCGCTGGCCAAACTCCTACTTTACTGAGCGTGGGCTGTTCTCCATGACAGCAGCACACGTCCCAGCCTTATCCCCCGCTAGTCGGTAACCCATCAGCCGGAGAGCCGGGCGCGCGAGAACTTCCAGTCCGGTTCGGAGGGAAGGGAGGCGCGACAACGCGCCTTGCTTACCCCTATCAAATTCACGGGGCGATAAGAGCTTAAAGACGCATACTTATCAGCGACTTACATCCAATCCACAAATCCTTTAAGCTCCTGCATTCCCTATCCGATATTCTCCTTGGACATTCTAGATTCACCTAAGACACAGATCCTGATAGGAGATTGGTTCGGTATGCATCGGATGGTAAGTAGTCAACTTGCATCGATCGCCCCAGCCCTTTATGCGCTATTGGTCACGGTCTCTATTTTTCTTCCGGCATTCGAATCAAAAGCCAATGATATACAGGTCACAAACAAAACAATTCATCCACACAGTGGCGGTAACGGTGAGGTTGAGTTTGATATTTCCTGGAGCAATTCGTGGCGTGCTAATTCAGGAATTAGTAATTGGGATGCGGCTTGGGTATTTTGTAAAATACGTAGAAACGCGGGGGACTGGACGCACCTAAAATTAGACACAACTGGCCATACGATCCCATCTACTCCACAAGCAATTACCACCTCGCTCGGATTGGTTGACACTGGCTCTGCGCATAATGCGAGTAGTAATCCGGCAGTTGGGATCTTCATGTATAGAACCAATGAAGGAGTTGGAACATTTACTGCTAATGATGTACGGCTTCGTTGGAACTATGCTGATAACGGAGCGTCGTCAGGGGATGTGATAGATATCCGCGTGTTTGCGATTGAGATGGTGTATATTCCTCAAGGGGCGTTTTATGCGGGGGATCATGCCACGTCATTTTGGGCTTTGAGGCAGAAAGAAACGGGCGACGACGACCCTTGGCATATTACCTCGGAGAACGCCATAACTACCACCAGTGGAGGGACTGGTGATTATTACTATCCCGGCGGAGGCGAGGAGTCTGACGGAGCTGTTTTCACGATACCGGCCGCATTTCCCAAAGGATATAATGCGTTTTATATGATGAAGGGGGAATTGAGTCAGAGCCAGTGGGTGAAATTTTTCAACCTTTTAACGAATGCTCAGAAGGGCGAGCGGGACATTACGGTAGAACACCCAACTTACTGGGGAAAAGGAACAGATGATTTGTTATATCGTAACAATGTAAGCTGGACGAGCGGTGATGCAACGCTACCAGATCGAGGTGGTGGAGCAACCTATGCGGGAGTGGCTATGAATTGGTTGGCATGGGCCGATTTAGCAGCCATCTTGGACTGGAGTGGATTACGTCCGATGAGTGAGCTTGAATTTGAAAAAGCCGGTCGTGGGCCCCAGGCCGCGGTATCTGGGGAATATGCCTGGGGGAGTACGAATATCACCGGAGCTCTTAGCATCGTCAATCCAGGTTTACTGAGTGAGCGCGGCCAGACCGGCTCGAACGCAGCTTGTAACTGGGAGCTTGACGGTCCCCTAAGAGTTGGCAGTTTTTCTAAGGGGGTAAGTAACCGAGAGTCTTCCGGAGCCGGATTTTACGGGGCAATGGAGCTGTCTGGAAATTTGAGCGAGCGCCCCATTATGATAGGAAGAAGTCTGGGTAGGGCATTTCAGGGCCGGTATCATGGAAATGGCATATTGGACAGCGTTGGTGACGCAAATGTAACCAGCTGGCCAGGTACTGATTCGGAGGGAGCCGGCTTTCGAGGCGGAAATTGGCTTGAGGCCGGTGGTTGGTTAGCCCTCTCGGACCGCTTTAGTATGGACCCAAGCCCGTTCCGCCACTATATTCATGGTGGCCGCGGAGTGCGTTCGGCGCCCTAGAGAAGGTGGCTTATGATTATAAAAGGCATCCGGGTCACCAATCTGCCACACACCTTAGACTGAGTGTCGTTCTTGGTGATCGATGATGGTGGCGGGGAATCAGCGTCTGTGCAACTTGCTTCCTTTCAACTAATTACCTAATTCCGAGCTACGCATTTCTCGTATTTCCTTCTGGCTTTGTCCAAATCATCTCAAGCTCTGATACGGATTGCCGAGAAATATGTGGGCGGCAGAAGAGGCCTTCTATACGGTGATGCAGCGATGGAAAAGAGAGAGCACAAGTTAGCGTTTGCAGTAGTCAGTTCGTAGTTTAGGGAGTGTTCGATGATCTTTTCCTGTTTGACTCTTAAATCTAGCTACCGTGCTTTATCTGTGAGAGCGCTTCTACAGACAGCCGTAGTTATTCCAGCGACGTTATTTCTAACTCTTGCCAACTCAAACGCTGAACGTGCTGCGCATGTTGACCCGGGCACTTTGGTTCAGAGTTTAGATAAATCAGGAAAGCTTGTAACGTGCGCTGCGCATCCTCGTACTGGTAAAGGTGTCTTGGTTGAGCCAAGGGGAAGTGGCTACGTCGCAACAAAAAGTGCTGCTAGAGCCGGATGTAGTTCATTTAATCAGCTTCGACGAAACCGAGGTGGTAGCAAGGCGGTAAGTGAAAAGAGTCTTCGCCTCGGAGTAATGGCACCATCAGCCGTCGTAAGTCTCGCAGCAGCACAGCTTGATCGATTCACTTTTGCCTTACTGGAGGCGACAAATCTCGCTGGACAGGCGCGAGCAACAGGAACGTTAACGCAGGTTTCGCAGAGTCCACTGCAGTATCAATACTCGCCGCAACCAACCGACAGGCTGCGAGGAGTTCAACTCGATGGAACTGTGTACGAGTTTGTCCTCCAGGACATACAGGGTGATTTCTCATTTGGTGTTACAAATTTCTTCCAAGCGGATCATCGACTTGTGTTCCAAGCTGCCGAGGTGGGGTCATCGAATATCACGGTGAGCGATATTCAGGTAGATGGTGTTCGAACCATACGCGTGACCGGTAGCGGTATGTTTGATGGAACGCCTTTAACAGTCGACGTCACGGGACAGGGAAGAGACGTCTCTGAGATTACCTATCGGACAACACTGACGGGAACGATTACTGGGGATGGGATCGCCATAAATCTCTCCGAAGGAACCGACACGGCTGCCTGGGATATGGGATATGGCTACGCCACAAAGATACAGAAAGTGTACAGCCGGCGGATTAACACGAGCTGGACTGTGGGAGGTACTAAGTTCTCGCTTCGTAACGGTTCGATCGCAGGGAAGTTTAAGAGTGGAGCTCCGATAGAGTATTTAGATCCGAGTCGTTGGTTTGCAAAAGGCATACTGAGTGTGAACGGGAAAAAAGCAGGTCAGTTAAGGTTGGTGCGTAAAAGCAGCGGTATAGGGGTTGTGCTTTCGGCTGGCAAGGTGTCCCTCGTGCTGCAGTCGTGGGGGCTTTAGAGAGGAGGGGTCGGCGCCGCCTAGAACTCTTCCCGCAAGGGACGAGACATGAGCTTCTGAGCGAGGTCTTGTGGCTTAATCTCTCCGCGTAGAACGCTGACAACAAGCGCTACGATTGGGGCTTCGATCTTATGCTTCGTAGCTAGGTTTAGCACCAGCTCTGCGCTCGATGCCCCTTCGGCTGTTGAGCCAAGGCTAGCGATAATCTCTGAGAGCTTCTCGCCTTTGCCGAGCCGCAATCCAACCATCCGGTTTCTGCTCTGGTCATCAGTGGCGGTCATCACAAGGTCGCCTAGCCCTGAGAGCCCGTGAAGGGTTTGTGAGTTCGCACCTAAGGCGACTGCAATTCGAGTCATCTCGGCGAGGCCGCGAGTGATGAGTGCCGCTCGTGTTGAGGGGCCGTACGAGAGTGCGTCTGAGATTCCAACTGCGATGGCGATTACATTCTTTAGGATTCCGCCTAGCTCAACTCCAAGAGTGTCTGGAGAGATGTAGCAGCGAAGGGTATTGCTTGAGAGCATCGTGGCTACCTTCGTTGCGGTGTCGCGATCACTTGAGGCGCAGACAAGTGAGATTGGTGTCTGGAGTGCTAGGTCTTTTGCAAAGCTTGGGCCTGAGATTACACAAAGCCTCGAAGGCGGAATCTGTAAATGCGAGTGGGCGTAGGTGAGCGGAGTGACGTTAAGGCTACGCTCGAGCCCTTTCGTTGCGCTTATAACGATACTTGTTGGTTGTAGGCGCGGTAGCACCTCGCCCCAAGCTGAGGCTGGAAGAGCTACGATAGTGAAATCAACGTCACGACAATCCTCCAGGCGCGAGGTAAGGGTTAACCCTTCGTGCAGTGGTTGAGAGCAGGTTGGATTAATCGTTATCTGCTTTGAACGCCGGATGCTTTCAAGATAGCTTTCGTCGATATGCCAGCCGATTACCTGATGGCCAATCCGTGCGCAGTAGAGTGCAAGGCTTGAGCCCCACGCTCCAAGGCCTATCACGGCGACACGGGGTCTCTGTGCAGGGGTTGAGTCATTCATGTCAGGTATGCCCTGCTTTAATGTTCAACCGGCGGCACCTCTTCGGCGCCGTTACCAGACTCTTCGGATGATCCGTTTGAGTCAACTGGGGCTGGACCAACAGCGACCACTTTCTCTTCAGTGTCGAGGTCGATGAGCTTTACGCCACGAGTGTTTCGTCCGATAACCGAGATATCGCTCGCCTTGGTGCGGATAATCTTTCCGCCTGAGGTGATTAGCATCAGACCGCTCGTACTCGTTACTGCAAGCGCCTCAATTACTGGGCCGTTTCGTCCTTCGGTTTGGATATCGATCAGTCCCTTTCCGCCACGGTTTTGTGAGCGGTATTCCGAAACGACTGTGCGCTTTCCGAATCCGTTTTGGCAGACAGTTAGGAGCGTGAGCTCCTCCTCGCCCTCCTTCGGTTCAGTTGCTTTCGGTAAGATGGTCATACTCACCACAGTGTCGTCACCCTCAAAGCGGATGCCGGTCACTCCGCGAGCGGCACGTCCCATTGAGCGAACCTGATCCTCTTGGAACCGGATCGCCATTCCGTCGCGAGTGGCAAGGATGACATCATCCGCACCGCTAGTTATCGCTGCGCCGATAAGGGTGTCGCCCTCATCGAGTGTGCACGCCATGATGCCGTTTCGGCGTGAGCGCGAGAACTCTTCAAGAGCGGTCTTCTTGATAACTCCACCGCGGGTTGCAAGCACTACGTAGCTGTTCTCTGCCCATTCCTTAATCGGTAGAATGGCGCACGGCTTCTCGTCTTCCTTCATCTCAAGTAGGTTCACAAGAGCACGCCCACGCGAGGTGCGGCCTGACTCTGGAATCTCATACACCTTAAGCCAGTACACTCTGCCTAAATTGGTGAACACGAGCAGATCAGCAAGCGTTGAGCACACAAACAGGTTCTGGATAAAGTCTTCATCATCCGCTGCTGCGCCGATCACGCCTTTTCCGCCGCGCTTCTGTTCGCGGTACTCACTTACTGAGGTGCGCTTGACGTAGCCTTTATGGCTCACGGTCACGACCATCTCTTCGTCTTCGATAAGATCGCGCATGTCGATCTCACCGCCATCGTCTAGGATCTCTGTGCGGCGGGCATCGCCGTACTTTTCGCGCACATCGTGCAGCTCAGCGGCGATAATAGCGTCGACCTTCTTGGCATCTGCCAAGATACTCATCAGTTCGTTAATACGAGCGGCAAGCTCTTCGTACTCTTTCTCAATCGCTAAGCGCTCCATGCCGGTGAGTTTCTGGAGGCGTAGGTCAAGGATTGCTTGAGCCTGGATCGTTGACAGGCTAAAGCGAGTAATGAGTTCGTCTTTAGCGTCCTTTGGTGTGCTTGCAGCACGGATAAGTTTAATCACCTCATCGAGGTTTAAGAGCGCAATGCGGAATCCTTCTAAAAGGTGCATGCGTTCTTTAGCTTTTTTAAGTTCAAACTCGGTGCGGCGTGTTACCACGTCGCGTCTGTGGTCGAGGAAGTGTTGTAGGAGCTCAATTAACGAGCATACAACGGGCTTACCATCAACGATGGCGAGGTTTACGATACCAAAGCTCGACTGCATTGGGGTCAGCTTGTAGAGCTGGTTAAGAACTACCTCTGGGGTCGCATCGCGCTTAAGCTCCACAACGATACGCATTCCTTGACGGTCGCTCTCGTCGCTGAGTTTTGAGATTCCTTCGATCTGCTTATCGTTTACAAGCTCTGCGATCTTCTCGATGAGGCGAGCCTTGTTGAGCTGGTACGGGATCTCAGTGACAACGATGATGTCGGCTTCGCGGCTCTTGGTTTTGAGCTTTTCAAAGTGGGCCTTGGCACGAACCTGAATTATACCACGTCCGTTCGAGTACGCACTGATAATCGGTCCACGGCCGTAAATGGTTCCTCCGGTTGGGAAATCTGGGCCTGGGATTATCTGGAGCATCTCTTGCAGCGAGACGTTTGGGTTCTCAATCAGGGCGATAGCACCACTAACCACTTCGGTCAGGTTGTGTGGTGGAATGTGTGTCGCCATACCAACGGCGATACCGTTTGCGCCGTTTACGAGTAGATTCGGGATAACTGAGGGGAGAACAACTGGCTCTTGGGTTGAGTCATCGAAGTTAGGTGTAAAATCGACGGTCTCTTTCTCGATATCTTCAAGGAGCCGCTCGGCGAGCTCTGTCATGCGGCACTCGGTGTAACGGTATGCAGCGGGTGGATCGCCGTCGATTGAGCCGAAGTTTCCTTGGCCGTCGATTAGTGGATAACGTAAGTTCCACGGCTGCGCGAGACGTACAAGCGCCTCATACACGGGCATATCACCGTGTGGGTGGTACCGTTTGAGCACTTCGCCCACAACTCCCGCGCACTTGCTGTGCTTGCGGTTCGAGACGAGCCCTTCATTAAGCATCGCGTAGAGCACGCGGCGCTGCACCGGCTTTAGGCCATCGCGGACGTCCGGTAGGGCGCGACCAACGATTACGCTCATGGCGTAATCGAGGTACGATTGGCGCATCTCAGATTCAATGGTGATGGGGTTTACTGTGCCTTGATTTTCCATGCATGAAGGATAGTTTATGCAGGGGGTTAGTTCAAGGGTTTATCGCTTGAGAAGGCCTAAAAATACTGAGTATTTACGTGGTTTTTGTGGCTCTTTGAATATGCCCTCATACCTGCTATACCAGAGGGGTTCTTAGGGCTCTTTCTAGGGCTTGTTTTTTGGGAATTACCCGCATGAAGCTGTCAATCGTCATTCCGTGTTACAACGAGCGGAGCACCATTCAAGAGATCGTCACGGCCGTTAAGAATTCTCCTGTCCCAGACAAGGAGATCGTGATCGTTGATGATTGCTCGACCGACGGAACGCGCGATGTGCTCAAGACCCAGATAGCTCCCCAAGTTGATAAGATCATCTACCACGAAGTAAACCAGGGTAAGGGCGCAGCGCTCCGTACGGGGTTTAAACACGTAACGGGCGATGTGGTTGTCGTTCAGGATGCCGACCTGGAGTATGACCCGCAGGAGTACGATAGGTTGCTAGAGCCTATCAAAGCCGGCAAGGCTGATGTTGTGTTCGGCTCGCGCTTTATTAGCGATAGGCCACACCGAGTGGTGTATTTCTGGCATCGGGTGGGGAACCACATCCTGACTCTGTGTTCTAACATGTTCTCTAATTTAAACCTGACCGACATGGAGACATGCTACAAGATGTTTCGGCGCGAGATTATCCAGTCGATCGAGATTGAGGAATCGCGGTTTGGTTTTGAGCCTGAAATAACAGCGAAAGTCGCTGCTCTTCAATGCCGGATCTACGAAGTTGGAATCTCATACTACGGACGCACGTATGACGAGGGAAAGAAGATCGGATGGCGCGATGGGGTGCGGGCGATCTATGCGATTGTAAAGTACAATCTGTTTCGTAATCCCTCGGTGATAAAGGCCCCGGCCGGTGTACTGGGTCAGCCGATAGAGCCAGACAGCGCCACCTCACCAGCTTGTAAAACTCAGAATTTGTAACCGCAGGTTATGAGGCGCTCCTCGCGTATTGGAGTGATGACGGCGATGCCCCAAGAGTTTGGGCGCTTGGCGAGTCGTCTCGGAGTGCACACTACCGAACGGATTGGACCAAGGGAGTTTGGGCGCGCCAGGTTTGGCGACGTTGAGCTGGTGCTTGTTATCTCAAATGTCGGGAAGGTCGCGGCAGCAGCAACAGCGACTCTTTTAATCGATCGCTTCGGGGTTGATGCAGTCGTGTTCACTGGGGTGGCTGGTGGTATTAGCCCTACGGTGGGTATTGGCGATATCGTTATCGCTGACCATCTTATTCAGCACGATATCGATCTTAAGGGAGTCCTTGGTTTTAATCGCTTTGAGGTTCCTTCACTTAAAAAAGCCTTCATTCCGGCTGATTTAGGGCTCTCGGCTATAGCGCGTGAGGCCGCCAAGGCAGTGGCTTCGTATCAGCCGTACTACCACGCGGTGCAGCAGCTTAGCGCCCGATTACCAGAGGTACACAGCGGAGTAATTGGCAGCGGGGATCGATTTGTAAGTGATCACGTCGATAAGCAAAGCTTACGCGCGGCGATTCCAGAGCTAACAGCTGTTGAGATGGAAGGGGCAGCGGTTGCGCAGGTGTGTGCGGAGCATGAGCGTCCGTTTGTGGTGTCGAGAATTATCTCTGATGCAGCAGCTGATACAGCAGATGTTGATTTTATCGCGTTTATTGAGCGAGCAGCGGCTGTTGGTTCAGAGCAGTTTGTAGTGGAGTTTCTTTCAAGGATGAGAACAGCATGACGATCCGGATTGAAGATTTTTTGCGAGTAGTTCCTGACTTTCCAAAGCCTGGGATCCTGTTTCGTGATATCTCACCTCTGCTACGCTCACCGCAGGCGTATGAGTATGTGATCGACCAGATGAGCGCGCGCGCGCAGGGTCTGCGCGTTGATCTGATCGTAGCGATCGAGTCGAGAGGGTTTCTGTTTGGCTCACCACTAGCGCTTAAGATGAAGAAGCCGCTGTGCATCGTGCGTAAACCGGGGAAATTACCGGGCGAGACTGAGTCGGTTCAGTACGGGCTTGAGTATGGGGTTGATATGCTGCACGTACAAAAGGGTGCGATATCCACGGGCGATTCTGTCTTAGTGGTGGATGATGTGTTGGCCACTGGCGGGACTGCAGCAGCAACGGGAAGATTAATTGGCACGCTGGGCGGGAAGGTTGCAGGCTATCTGTTTTTAGCCGAGCTTGAAGGATTAAGCGGTAGAGAGAATCTTGTCGATGCGCGGGTTGAGGCTTTGGTGAAGGTGTAGGGTGCTGTACGCGTCTAGCCGGGGAGTCTTTTTGTGATTCCCTATGTGTTCGCCCCTTTGGGCTCACAGGTTCGAATCCCTTCTGTCGTGATTTTTAGCTGAGAAAGGAATGGCGGGTAGTTAGGGGCGAGTGCCCCTAACCCGTCATTTGAATCTTGGCGCAGCCAAGTTCAAATAGGAAGCAACTGGCGGAGAGGAAGGGATTCGAACCCCCGATACCGTTTCCGGTATACCTGATTTCGAATCAGGCGCCTTCAGCCACTCGGCCACCTCTCCGGAGGGTGTAACTATCTGAGCTTGATTATCTGGTCGTTAACTCACGGGTGCTATTAAGCTCAACAAATTTGCACACGTTACCAGAGTGTCCCTATAAGTAGCCTAAGGGACTCTGATTGTCCATGCTTTCGGAGCTGTGGTTGCGCTTGTAAATAAGGCCACAGTAGCGCGTCTTTCGCCGGGCAGCCCCGATTTAGAGGCCAAAAATAGGAATCTTGCTCATCTTGGCTGTCCGTAAGAGTCTTAAGCCGATTAAATCTGAGTTTAACCGCTTTAAAGTGATTGACTAAGTCCTCAACGCCATTTATCTTTTAGCTCAAGCAAACAGGTTGTGCGGAATGGGCTTTTTACAAAGCCCTTTTTTGCAGGATAAAGCCATTTTACGGCGCTAGGGTGAGAGAGGCGCCGGTGAAAAGGGTAGTATCAGGTAAAACCGCAGGTTCTTCGGTGGCTTTGATATAACTGGGCCAGGTGAGGCGAGAGCTTTCACGTGAGGTTTTAAGCGCTCTTGTACGAGAGCGTAAAAAAATAAACGCCTTCTTCTGTTGTGTCGCCCACTATGGAGATGTCCGAGGAATCCTTCGAAGTTCCGAAGCGCGATGGTAGATTGCTCGCCGAGCATTCGTGGGCCACTGGGCAACGGGCCCCAGTAGCTTCGGGTCGCCTCTATGCATCTCTCGAAGATCTCTCTGGAACTCTTGGCATAGCCAATTCCCTCCTTACTTTTAGCGATACAAAAACCTCAGTTGTTTCCGCTCAAGCGCTGCGACCTAGCCGTGATGATCTAGAACAGGAGGTCTCAACTGCTCTTAATAATCTCTCGCCTCAGGCTAGGAGCTTATTGGCACTCCCCGAAATGGAGCGCCTTAAATCTGTGCCCAACTCGGCGATGGCCGGCACTCATATATTCTCGCATGTTGATGTAAGCCGGTGGGAGCATGTTGTTCACGCAGCATCGTTAGTTTCGTTCCTTAGGCAGGCGCGCATTGAGCGTCCCGATACCATGCAGCTTACAGACCGTGAGCTGTTAGTGCTCGAGATTTCTCTGCTTTTCCACGATATCGGTCATGTGCTTGGAAGCCATGCTATGGATAAGGTGTTTGCTACGCTTCGTCCGGATGTGTGCATCGGAAAGCAGTATTACGATGGTGATTACCACGAGCTGCACGGCGCCCAGATTGTGGGGCGGGGTGAGTCGAGCGCTGATATTCGAGCTGTGCTCGGTGAGGATGTGTTTGGTGATGTAATGGCGGTGCTTACGCATAAAGACAAGCGTCCCATTGAGGAGAAGGTCAAGACGTATGGCCCTTATTCGCCGACGTTCTCCTATGAGCGAACCAAGGCTTTTGCTCGATTGGAGGATAGGTTCGATAGGGCTTCCTACGTGACGCTGGATTTGCTCTGCGGTGGCTACGATCAGGATAAGGTGCAGGCCAAGAAGGATTTGGCTCGCGAGTATGTGGGATCTCTCACGGTTAAGGGAGATGTAGTAGCAGTTGAGGGCAGTGTTAGTGAAGACCCGTATGCGAAATTGATTAAGGCTCGCGACGAGCATTTTAATCATATCCCTGATCATCCGATAAATTCGCTTCTTTCAATGGTTTTGCGCGATGCCGTCTTGGCCCGATTCCAAGACTTCCGCGACCGCGCTGGGTCGATGGATAAGCCTATCTACGACTGGCTGCGGGATGAGTTGCTTGCTGGCAATTATGAGCTTGTGTTGGGCCGAGAGCACTACGATATGATCGTAAAGCCGGAGATGTGTGTAAGCGAGTTAATCGCCCCAGTGGTGACGCTTGATCGCAAACACCTCACACAGGCAGGGTTACGAGCTCTTGATGTTAATTTCCCAGGAGCGGTCAAAAATATTCCCGAGGGCTATACAACTGGTTGGGGAGCGCCGGCTTCTAATCCGCTGATTCACGAAATGTCTGAACTGGAGATGGCGGTGCGGACTGAGCTCCACCAGCGTGGAATCTCTGTCCCAGTTTTCTTTGTTATGCCTGCTCGAAGCCCCAGAACTTTTCTGCACGATGTTAGCACCAATGATGGGGTGATTTTAAAACAGTACACAGATGGAGAATCTCCCAATCAGGCAGGGCGCGCGCAACCAGTTGTTGTATTCGCGAAGGCTTTTGACGAGAACGGCAAAGCGCTCAATCTTTCCGAGGTGCGCCATGCCGTGGAGAGTGTTTTAAAGAATAAAGAGTGGGTAGAAAACCCTGACCACGAGTTTCAGCACTCGTACGATCCGAAGATCCTTGTAAGGCTCAAAGATGAAGGGCCGTTTGACCCGGTGATTCGCTGTAAGGTTAAAGGGTTGAGGCCTACCTGGATCCAACGCGGTGGTTGTGGCTTACTACATACGCCACACCCCTCATAGTGTGCGTCTTTCTCCTTCGCTGCTTTAGCGGGCGTCAAAAATCACATACGATTGGTGCGGCAGTTGTGCTCCGTGCTGAGTCACAACCATAGCGGCTAACATCGCTGCTCCGCGTGCTGCAGTCGTTGGTGGGTGTCCGTGCATGAGCCCGGCAAGATATGCTCCGGCAAAAGCATCTCCGGCCCCGGTTGTATCCACTACTGGGCCAGGAGGTCTTGCAGCGGGGATCTGCCAGCGTTGAGCGCTCTCTACCCCTACGGCGCCATCCTGGCCGCAGGTAATAACTACCGATGGTGTAAGCCTTGAGAGATGGTCTAGGGCGCTGCTGGTCTCGGAAGTAGAGGTAAGAAGTAGAGCCTCTCCTTGATTTGCAAAAACGAGATCGAGTTTTGGGATGATATCCTCTAGGAGCTCCTTTTGTGTGGCAGAGACCACAAACTCGGCCGAGAGTGTAAGGGCCGTTTTAGTGTTGTGTTTCTTGGCAACAGTCAATGCGTGATGTAAAGCATTCCTATTCATCTCACTGGCAGTCAGAAAATATCCTTCAACAAGTAGCCAAGTTGCATCAGCAATCGCTTGCTCGTCTATGTGCTCAGGTCCGAGTGAGTTTACCACGCCGTGACACGTTCGCATCGTTCTCTCACCATCAGGAGTGATAAGAGAGAGGCAGGAGCCTGTTCTCTTGCCTGCTACAAGGGGGTTGGCGGCTTTGATGCCTCGCATAGACAGGAGCGAATGCATCTGGCGGCCAAGTGTGTCATTCCCTATCAATCCTATTATTGTCGTAGGGATGCCAAGAGTGCTCGCTGCCACAGCTGAATTTGCTGCCGAACCGCCGATCAGAGAACGTTGGGGCAGAGCGTGACATGCCGCGAGGAGCTCGTCTTGAGAGGTGCTGTCAACGATTCCATAGCTCCCGTGGGTGAGGTCCCACCTCTTAAGCAGTTCTGGTGAGCATGAGACAATAATATCTATTAAAGGATGGGTGAGAGCTATGAGCATAAACGAGGCTGCGCCAGATTGTGTAGCGTATTGGGTGTAGTCTCGGTGTCAACAGATGGCTTGTCAAGCTTTGCCGTCTTTGACACGCATCTGTTTAAAGAATGCGCTTAGGCTTGATTCGCACTCGGCTCTTTTAATACCAGTGATAACACGTAACGGAGAGCCTAGTCGCTCGTCTTGGCTTAGATCGTACAGTGACCCTACAGCACCCTGTCGCGAGTCTCCCGCACCAAATACAAGAGTGGGGATTCGAGCGAGTCGAATCGCGCCGAGACACATCGTGCAGGGCTCAAGAGTGACGCACACGATGCACTCAGATAGTCGCCAACTGCCGAGTGCTTGCGCCGCCTGGGTGATTGCGTGGGTCTCGGCGTGAGATACAACGCTTCTATCTGTTTCGGTTGTGTTGTGGCCGCGACTAATAATATGCCCTTGATGCGCAATCACTGCCCCGACCGGCACCTCACCTAAAGCAGCTGCTTTAGCTGCTTGATTGAGAGCTTCATTCATCAGGTGTTCAAGAAATTCAGCAGTTGGTTGGTGCATTAGTTACTTTACTTTTACGAGCTGGGCTATTGGCACTTCTCTGATACTACAGGAATTCGGGTGGATTAAACAAACTTTGTCTTTGACAGAGGATGGTGCGTATGACTCATTCGGCACAAAAGGAACGCGCGGAGCTTCTCGCCTTGCTCGTGTCGTGTGCGTGTAAATGTTTTCGTTTTGGAATGAGATGGTGGGGTTGTGGGTTATGCCGCTTTTTGGGGAGGTGGGTGAAGTGGAAGGTTTACGTGAAGGTCCGGGAGCACGGGGAATGAGGTGGCGGAGAGTGGGGGATTCTCAGTGTTGCTGGTTCGCCCCTTCGGGCTCGCAGGTTCGAATCCCCCCTGGGGCTCGAACAACAATGAGGTGGCGGAGAGTGGGGGATTCTCAGTATTGCTTGTTCGCCCCTGCGGGCTCACAGGTTCGAATCCCCCCTGGGGCTCGAACAACAATGAGGTGGCGGAGAGTGGGGGATTCGAACCCCCGATACAGCTTTTGGGCCGTATAACGGTTTAGCAAACCGCCGCCTTCAGCCACTCGGCCAACTCTCCGCATGGGGAAATTAAAGACGGTACTGCGATTATTGCCAACAGCAAAAAATGGCGCGCTCTGGAGGATTCGAACCACCGACCTTCTGATTCGTAGTCAGATGCTCTATCCAGCTGAGCTAAGAGCGCGCACGAGTTGGAGAGGGTATCAAATCTGTAAACTTTAGCAAGTTAGCTGGCCACTTAACTCGTCAGTAGCACTGCTTTTATTCAATTCGATTCAATTTGGACATATTTTGTAGCGTACTAGGCTTACCTAACCCATTGATTATCACAAAAGATCTGAGCTACCCTGTCGGCCTAATCGCGGAAGGGTGGCCGAGTGGTTGATGGCGCCGGTCTTGAAAACCGGAATACCGGAAACGGTATCGGGGGTTCGAATCCCTTCCCTTCCGCCACTAGTCCAGACCAGACTCAAGCGCTGTCTTGTCTAGAGTAGTGAGTACGGGCCGCTTGTGACCCGCACAATCTATTGACCCTTAGGAGGAGAGATGGCCGAGTGGCTGAAGGCGCACGCTTGGAAAGCGTGTATAGGCTAATCCCCTATCGGGGGTTCGAATCCCCCTCTCTCCGCCACCTCATTGTTGTTCGAGCCCCAGGGGGGATTCGAACCTGTGAGCCCGAATGGGCGAACAAGCAATGCTGGGAATCCCCCTCTCTCCGCCAACCTATTGTCGTTCAATCTCCACGGGGGATTCGAACCTGTGAGCCCGAAGGGGCGAACAAGCAACACAGAGAATCCCCCACTCTCCGCCACCCTTTCCCCCGTGCTCCTGCGCCTGCACGTAACCCTTCCCCATCCCCGCCAAAAGCATAACGCATAATCCCCCCAATCTCATTCGGGAACGGGAACGTTTACGCGCACATGACACGAACAGGGGCTAAGGAGAGATTCGATTAAGTAGGTGCTCAGGGATTTACGGCTCGCGCTCTTCCCTACACCCTCCACGCAAACACACTAACTAAAAATTTATCTGCGCTGCATTGTTTAAAGGGAGGCTTTGGTGATTGCGCATCGAGTGGCAGCCAGACCGTTTGATGTAGGTCAGAAAGCACATATCTAAATCCGTTCTGCTCAAAGACTGACAAGAGTGCGCCAAGCTTGGCTGGGTGCTGTAGAATATGGGCTTCTACCAAATAGCAGCGCGACTGCCTAAGAACGGGCGCGCAATCTTGAATTACAGCAAACTCAGCACCTTCAATATCAAGTTTTACTAACTCCGCGGCCTGGGCTTTAAGCAGTCGATGCAGGCTTGCTGAGGGGACTGTTACAGCTGTTGTAGAAGCTGCGCCTGCATGCTCAGTCACCATGCCCGCATCGTCGCTTGAGGTTTGAAATGTCACCCCATCTTCGTGGATCCAGACAGCCTGTTGTCTAATTTCGATATCAGACGCTCCGAATGAGGTAAGATTAAAACGCAGCACATCGCAGATCGCTGGGTCGGCTTCAAAAGCTACGATACGCGCGGCAGGATACCGTTGCTTAAAGAACAGAGACGCTAGACCGATATGGGCACCGCAATCATAAATCAGAGGTGTTGATGTGCTCGATTCAAAATCGTACAGGCTTTGAGCAAAGATCTGCACAGCCTGGTGATAAAAGCTGTGTAGATCAACGTAGCGGAAGGGGCGCCCCTCAAGAGTAAGCTCACCAGGTTGTCGACGAGGATATGAGGTAAGTTGCTGTTGAAGGTGTGAGAGGATCTCTCCTAGACTGCCTGATAGTTGGTTAGGGCTGTTTGTCATGATCAAAATCTGTTAGCGGTATGCGATAGCTATGCCAGCACCACGGGCAAAATGGTCTTTTGTCCACTCTGGCCAAAAAAGGAATTTACGCCCAGTTTTCAGGGCAAAATTGGCAAGTTCTGCATAATCGGCATCGGATATGACAGAGGCGTTGGGAGTCAGCTTATCCTGCACTGCGCCATACTCTTTACCCTCATAGCCTTCTGCGTGGCTGCTATCGGCGATGAGAAAGTCAATCTCAAATGAGGTGCCTCCTAAGATCTGAGCGGAATCCCCAAATAGAAGCTCACCGACCTTGGCATACTCGCCCCCAAAGCAGATGCCTGCCCGAGGATTGATGTCTATCCCGTAGTAGCGCCCCGGACTCCCCTCTGCTGCGTTACGCATAAGAGCGGCGGCTAGAACGCATGAGCCCATACCCTTATCGATGCCGGTCTCCACTACCGTCTTCGGTTTTCGAGCGCGTACGAGGGCGTACCATCCTAACCTGCGACCGTAGAAGATCTCTGTATCAGCAACTGAGGAGAGATGAGTGCGAATGCACTCTTGTAAATGAGAGCGTAAAGCTCTGTCCTCTTCAAGTTCTTGAATATACTTTTCAGCCTCAGAGCGCTCGATACCAGCAGTGACTGCTACAAATGATGTGAGGTATGCTACAGAAGCAGGTTGTAGGTCGTAGGTGTAGTTAGTACATTCTCCTCGCGATACGACCCAGTTAAGAAACTCGTGCGTCAGAGTCTTGTTCGCCATAAAGGCTTCATGCACACGGCCTGGTAACTGAGCCATCGCTGCCTGATCCATCGGCGGGCATTCTTTACCAGCAAACTCAGCCAACACAGCCATCTCGTCAGCGATTGCATGACTCTTGAACAGCCCGTAGGCGTACCGTAAAAGAGGGTGCAGATGAAGAGGGATTTTATTTAGGTCGTTATCAGTGGCGCCCATGCAGAGACTATATCCCCGATACCTCAGCGCGGAAAGGTTAAATAGCCGGGTCCATGATTTCCTAAGGAAATAGTGCCTCTTTGGGGACTATACACCCAGGACCTCAACTCTTCGTCTCCGCGGCCGCACCACAAACATCCCCAACAAAAACCCACTTGCCGCCCCTCCCATATGTGCTGTTGAGCTCACCTGTGGTACCATCCAATCAAATATCGCCTGGAGCACTATAATTTGAGTCATCGATGCAAGCTGAGCCTTTGCAACGAGGCTTCCAGAGAATCGATACGCCTTGAGCGAATAAGCCGCTTGTAACCCAACCAATCCGAGGACACTTGCTGATGCGCCAAGAAGGACAAGTGGTCGCGGGTCGGGTCCAGTGTGAGAGATCGCCCACGCCACAGCCATGCCTCCAGCGCCACACAGAAGATACGCTAGAGTAAATCGAACCGAGCCGATAATCGCCTCAACAGTTGGGCCAAGAAACCACAGCCCCATCATGTTAAGCGCTAGGTGCGCCAGCCCCCAATGTAAAAACTGCGCCGAAATGAGCCGCCACCACTCTCCAAGTTCAAGTAGCGGAGTGTACAATGCTCCGGCACGAATTAACTCAAAGCTGTCATCAAGAGCGCCGCGATAGATCTGAAAGCCGTAGGCGGCAACGGTGGCGATGATAAGCAGCTTGGTTGCTGGGCTAGGAAGGCTTGCTAAGGGTGCTCGCGAGCGAGTTTGAAGTTTAATGGCGAGGATGTAGCAGGCTAAAACGACAATCGCTACCAGACCAGCTTCGGCGGGCGAAAAGATGCGCACTGTGATGCAGATGCACAAGGCTACGATATTAGCCGGCAGCAACCAGGCCGGGATCTGGCGCCTAAATTTAAGGATGTTGTAGAGGTCCCCTGCCAGGTTTAGAACAGCGATAAGGAAGAGGATTTGGTTAATATCCATGATTCAACATGAATGGTAGCCTGAGCGCATTTATGAGACAATCAAAACAGTCAGGAAGTGTCTCCACAACCCCAAGATTTGCTATTATAAACATGGCCCTGAGCGTGGTACACTGATTGCCTAAATCGACCTCCCGTGTGTACAAAGACAGGAGGTTTTGCACATTCAAATAGCAGGAACGTAGCCACTATGACGCACAGTCTGTTTAACTCCCTTCAAGAATTCGCCACCGGTTCAGGATCGAAAGCTCGGTATTACTCCCTTCCAGCGCTTGAGCAGGCTGGACTTGGAGCGATCTCTAAGCTGCCTGTGTCGATCCGGATCGTACTTGAGTCTGTACTTCGTAACTGTGACGGCCAAAAGGTTGAAGAGCGCAATATTCGCGAGCTCGCAGCGTGGCAGCCAAAGGCAGAACGCACAGCGGAGATCCCCTTTGTGGTTGCGCGCGTTCTTTTACAGGATTTTACAGGTGTACCGCTCGGTGTTGATTTAGCTGCGATGCGCGCGGCCGTAAAGAGGCTCAGTAAGCAACCTGGAATTATTGAGCCGCTTGTGCCGGTTGATCTCGTGATCGACCACTCTGTTCAAGTTGATTTTTCTAATCGCATGAACGCACTTCAGTTAAATATGGAGACTGAGTTTGAGCGCAACCACTCGCGTTATCAGTTTCTAAAGTGGTGCAAGCAGGCCTTTAAATCGTTTAGCGTTGTTCCGCCCGGTTTTGGTATATGTCACCAAGTAAACCTTGAGTACCTCGCGCAGGGAGTTCTTGGTCGAGAAGGGGTGTACTTCCCAGATACGCTGGTGGGTACTGATTCTCACACCACTATGATCAACGGCCTCGGTGTCGTTGGTTGGGGAGTTGGTGGTATCGAAGCAGAGGCCGCCATGCTTGGTCAGCCCGTATATTTCCTGACTCCTGATGTGGTTGGATTTCATCTGCACGGAAAGCTCTCACCAGGTGTGACTGCAACTGATCTGGTTCTGCACGTAACAAATGTACTGCGCAAAGCGAAGGTGGTAGGGAAGTTTGTTGAGTTCTTTGGTGATGGAGCAGAGTCAATCCCCGTCACTGATAGGGCAACGATCGCCAATATGGCTCCTGAGTACGGTGCGACAATGGGATTCTTTCCGGTTGATGAGAGAACGTGCGAGTACTTGCTTGCCACCGGTCGTGCGCAGCAACAGGTCGATACATTTAGAAACTACTACAAAGCCCAAGGTCTGTTCGGAATTCCTAAGAAGGGTCAGTGCGAGTACTCCGAAGTGCTCGACCTTGATCTCTCAAGCGTGAAGCCAAATATCGCCGGCCCTAAGCGTCCCCAAGATAAGATCGAGCTCTCAGCTGTAAAATCAACCTTCTCTGGCCTACTCACAAAAACAGTTGCTGACGGAGGCTACGGTAAGAGCTCAGACGAACTCGCAAAGGTTTTCCCGGTATCAGTCCCTGCCACTGGCGTGGGTAGTGAGGGCACAAGCGCGGTCGAGGCTAAGGTGCACCACGGCGAGGTTTTTATCGCTGCTATCACCTCGTGTACGAACACCTCCAATCCGAGTGTGATGTTGGCGGCAGGGTTACTTGCAAAGAAAGCTGTTGAGCGCGGCCTAAAAGTTAAGCCCTTTGTAAAGACTTCACTCGCGCCCGGCTCTCGGGCTGTGACTGAGTATCTCACAAAGACCGGGCTTCAAAGCTACCTTGATAAGCTTGGATTCCAAGTTGTTGGGTACGGTTGCACAACGTGTATTGGTAACTCTGGGCCGCTCGATGCTCATATAGAGGAGTGTATCGTTAAGAACGACCTGGTTGGTTCTGCTGTGCTCTCTGGCAATAGAAATTTCGAGGCCAGAGTCCATCAGAATATTAAAGCTAATTTTCTGATGAGCCCACCACTTGTTGTGGCGTATGCACTCGCGGGCACAGTGCGGATTGATTTTGAAAGCGAACCAGTCGGAGTTGATGGATCAGGCAAGCCCGTACTTCTTAAAGAGATTTGGCCAACAGCAGAAGAGGTTTTGGCGTTGATGCCGCAGGCGTTTGACGCTGCTATGTATCGCAAGCTCTACGCTGATGTCACAGCAGAGAATCCACTCTGGGATAAGGTTCCCACCAGCACTGGTGTAGTCTATGAGTGGGACACCTCATCAACTTATATTCAAGAGCCTCCATACTTCGAAGGCTTCTCGCTTACTCCTAAGGCTCCAGGGGCTATTTCTGGTGCAAGAGCTTTAGCGATTTTTGGCGACTCTGTCACAACCGATCATATCAGCCCAGCTGGTGCCATTAAGAAGGACTCGCCGGCTGGTCGATACCTTATCGAGCGCGGGGTGAAGTTCGAGGATTTTAACAGTTACGGTGCGCGGCGTGGGTCGCACGATGTGATGGTACGCGGAACTTTTGCCAATGTGCGGATTAAGAATCTGATGGTGCCCGGTGTTGAGGGTGGTGTAACGATTCATCAGCCAAGTGGCGAGAAGTTGACGATCTATGACGCGGCTGTGAAGTATGCTCAAGAAAAGACTCCGCTAGTTGTGTTTGCCGGGCAGGAGTACGGCACTGGCAGCTCGCGTGACTGGGCTGCGAAGGGGACGATGTTGTTAGGTGTTAAGGTGGTCATCGCCGAAAGCTTTGAGCGCATTCACCGAAGCAATCTCATAGGCATGGGAGTTCTGCCGTGTCAGTTTAAGAGTGGCGAGTCAGCAAAGAGCTTAGGCCTAGACGGATCAGAGCAGTTCTCTTTGCGTGGAACAGAGAAGGGAATTACACCCGGACAAGATCTGACCCTGGTAATCACCAAGGCAGATGGTTCAACCAGGGAGGCTGTTGTGAAGCTCAGAGTTGATACGCCGATAGAGGTTGAGTACTTTAAGCACGGTGGAATTCTGCCTTACGTGTTGCGTTCGTTAATATCGAGCAACTAAACTACAAAGGAAACGGATATGAAGAGAGAACTTTTCGCAGTGATGCTGATTAAGGTGGTGCTGATGACGGTGGTACTGACGGGGATGTGTGTGCAGAGTGCGTATGCTGATTCACACGGTGAGTCGATTACCGTGACCGTAAACTCGGTTACCGCACAAGGGGTTGGGCACTCAATCGGAAGCATTACCTTTCACGACACCGAGCAGGGCTTGCAGATATCGCCAAAACTAACCGGGTTGACCCCAGGCGACCACGGCTTTCACATCCACGAGAACCCCGATTGCGGCCCAAAGGAGAAAGACGGTCAGATGGTTGCAGCTCTTGCTGCGGGACCACATTTTGATCCCACCCATAGTGGGAAGCACTTGGGTCCACACGCAGCAGGGCACAAAGGAGATCTTCCAAAGCTTGAGGCCGGGGCTGACGGTGTGGCGTCAAAGAGTGTGGTCGCCCCAGGTGTGAAAATTTCTGATATTCGCAATCGTAGTGTTATGATTCATGCAGGTGGCGATAACTACTCTGATACCCCAGCACCACTAGGTGGCGGCGGTGCTCGTGTTGCTTGTGGCGTTATTAAGTAGAACCGCTCTCAAACATAGCTTTTGCTCCGATTGGCGATATGCGGGCTGCGACTTGGTCAAACTCCGCGAAAAAATCCTCAGTGTACCTAAGTGTATACACCTCCGGTTTTTTCGCTCGTTTTCCTCGTCTCGCTTCGCATCTCGTTAACCTCGCGATGCTAGCTACTAGGTGAATCTCGTAGGCTAAGTGCGCAGCTTCCTGCCAGAATTATAGGGGGAATAGGGGAGTGTGGGGCGTTTTGAGCCCCAAAACCTAACACAGCCTCGGTCTTCGACCGACTCTTTTTCGAGATGGGTGATATTCTACTGGTTGAAGATGCGGACTCGCTCCGCGATGCTTTAGCCGCTGTATTAACTGAGGCCGGCTTTTTAGTCGTTGCGGCAAGCAGCGCTGAAGACGCTTTGCAGATCCTTGCAACGCGGCCAATCGAGTGTGTCATATCTGACTTTAAGCTTTCAGGCATTGATGGTCTTGAGCTTGCAAAGCGCATCAGAGCCGTTTCTCCGGAGCTACCATTTATTCTAATGACCGCATTTGGATCGGTTGATGTGGCTGTTGAGGCCATGAAGGGTGGAGTGACCGACTTCATTACGAAACCATTCGAGCCACAGGCTGTTGTGTCCATGTTGCATCAAGTTATTGAGCACAACCGCATCGTTGATAGGGGTCCAACAAAACGACGCATACATCATGGATTGATCACCCGTTCGCCGCGCTTGCTAAAGGTTGTAGAGCAGGCCAGACGCGTTGCAAGCGTTGACTCGCCGGTGCTCTTACTCGGAGAGAGTGGTAGTGGTAAAGAGGTTATGGCGCGCTTTATCCATGAGCAGGGCTCGCGGAGACTCAAACCATTTATGGCGGTGAATTGCGGGGCGATACCACAAGAGCTTTTAGAGAGCGAGTTCTTTGGGCACGAAGCAGGGGCTTTTACCGGCGCTACCCAGCGTAGGGTAGGGATCTTTGAACTAGCGGAAGACGGAACGGTCTTCCTTGACGAAGTCGGAGAGATGCCCCCACACCTACAGGTCAAGCTGCTGCGAGCTCTCCAGCAGCGTGAGATCCGGCGAGTTGGAGCATCAACTCATATTCCGATTCACGCACGCTTGATTACAGCCACCAATCGCTCGATGAAAGAAGCGCTCTCATCGGGAGCGATGCGCGAAGATTTTTACTATCGCATAGCGGTTGTGACTATTGACCTTCCTCCGTTACGAGAGCGAACTGAAGATATCGCAGATTTAGCGCGCGGTATGATCGCCCATTTTGCAGCCCTTAGTAAGCGAGATGCCCCCACACTTGATCCGCTTGCGCTCGATATCTTACTTGCCTACCGCTGGCCGGGAAATGTTCGAGAGCTCGAGAACGTAATTGAGCGTGCCGTGTTGTTAGCCGGAGATACAATTACACATGAGCACTTAGGAATCTCAGTTTCGATCGATTTTAAAGCCTTTGAGGAAGCAACAAAAACCCTCTCTGAGGTGGCTGCCGCCGCCGTGCGTGAAGCAGAGGCGGATGCAATTACGCGTGCACTCTCGGCAACAGGCGGTAATAAAGCGCGCGCTGCGGAGCTGCTAGGGGTGAGCTATAAAACATTTCTATCGAAGGTAAAGGAGTATGCTTTGGTGCCGAGGCTGGATGCTGAGAACTGAGTTGAAAAGAATCCTTCTTTTAGTCGTGGCGTGAATGAGGAAAGGGTAACGTGCAGGTGAAGATGAAACTTCTATCGCTACCCCGGCGGGCGACACGCCTCCTCGCAACCGCGTCGGAATAACGGAAATATTCTAGGAACGCAGATGCCTTTGCATCCGCAGCTCTTGCAATCACGAGCATAATCAAGGAAGACGAATGCGGTTGCGCAGGAGCTTAAACCCTCCAAAATCGCGGGGCGAGGTTCATCTGAGATAATCGCCACGAGAAGGGCTGCGCGTGAATGGCATCGGTGTTGACAGTAGCTAGGGAGCGAAGCTCCGATATGCTATGTTGTAGCGAATCACACTCTTCGCCGCACATAGACACTGAAAAAGGGGCGGTGCTAGGGCATGGGGATGAGAGAGGGTGCCAAGATATGAATACCTACATGTTTTGGGGCTCGGTGAGCTCGTTTCTCTTCCTCTCCTCTATTCCGGCTATCGTTCATCAACTCAGAGTCATCTATAAGAGAAAGCGTTTGCGCTCAGAAGGTGCTCTATCTGAGCCGGTCACTCAGAGTATCTCAACAAACCAGATTGTTTCATCGTACTGCGCTATTTTCTCCTTTTTTCTCTTCGGATTAGTCTTACAAAAACCCGATCCGTTTCTGACGTATCCACGAGCGATCGTTGGTCTACTGTTGTACTGGTTAGTGATTGAGATTCATCGTGATCGCCGCACCCGTGCAACAACAGCTGCTGTGTGTGGTATGAGTGCTTCGCTGCTTATACCTCTTATACTTGTTGCTACTGACACGCGAGCTACCAGTGAGGCGCAAGGGTTCTCTAATATACTGATATGCGTTTCCGCTGTGCTTATGACTCAAGGGGCATGGTCACAGTATTCTATGCTTCGAAGGTCAAAAAAGCGTGGAGCTGTTTCGCTACCGATGCACCTTGTGCTGTACGGCAAGGACTTTTCGGGGTTTATGTTTGGGTTGCAGATTGGTACAAGCGCCTGGAGTATTATTATGATGCATGCCTTAAACTTACTCACGCGGGCGCCGATTATTTATTCCTATCTGCGATCGTCTCGATGATTGGGCATCGCTGGGCGGCGCACAAAGTCTGTCTATGGTGCGAGGAAAGATCTTGGGTCACTATAAAGCTGTTGGCTGTAGGTGAAGGCTCTATGTTCGGTTAGTTCCTATGATTGAAACAGATGTCGGCGCGGATATTTTGATCGACTACTACCTACCCAAGTTTTTTAAAAGACCTCGATTGGTGAGACACGATGCTGCTTGACCTTTATTGTGCTGCCATAATCGCCGTGGCTTTTGGTGGTCAGGCGATGTTTGGGTTTGGTGGTGGTTTAATAGCTGTTCCTCTGCTGAGCTTGATACTGGATGTGCAAGACGCTGTTATCCTCGTTTCGATTTTTCAGTTCCTGATCGGAGCGCTTATTGTCAAAAACTACCGCTCGGTTGCCTGGTCACTTATGCCTCCTTTAGTTGGGGGTATGGTACTTGGAGTATATGCCGGCACAGTTGCGCTTTCAGTGATGAGTGAGGGCTCGTTGCAGCTGATCTTAGCGGGATTTATTCTCGCTTTCCTGGCGAAGGAGCTTCTCGCTCCGCAGCTTGGTGTAGGGAAAGCTTCAAATGTCTCCGGCAGTATTTCTGGTCTTCTGGGAGGATTCTTTCAAGGCTGCCTTGGTATGGGTGGGCCGAATGTGGTGATGTATCTTAAGAACGCGATCGGCGATGTGAGGATCTTTAGGGCTTCAATAATCTTCTGGGCCGCGTTAGCTAATGTGGTTCGTATCCCCTTCAGTAGCATCCAGGGGCTGTATTCGCCGTTAGTGTGGTCATTGTTGTGGAAGATACTTCCCGTATTTATCGGTGCGCTTCTGATTGGTCAGAAGTTTCATGCAAAAATACCAGCGACCCTCTACTTTCGTGTGGTGTATGCTTTCTTAATCGTTGCTGCCTGTAGTTTGGTCGTCAAAAGTTTGCGCTGAGTGCGCAGATGGAATCTCTTGCTCTCGGGATAAAGGAGCTTGAAGAGATAAAGCGTCAGGTCGCAAAGGAGCATTTTGATGAGTCATCAAAAACCTTTGAGACCTGACGCGTAAGTTGTGACTCAGATCACAACTAAAGCGGTAAAGCTGCGGCGATCGCATCCACTAAAATCTTTACCGCCATGGTCAAGAAAGAGATCCCGATGCCTACAAAGATCGCTTGTACGAACCTGGTGAATGAATACACCACCGGATCGCTCAAGAAGGCCTTGCACTCACCTAGAACCCAACCCTTGAATCCACCACCGCCGCCCGATGAGCCTTGTTGGCTCTGGTTCAGCTCGGTCACGTTCTACCCTCCATAATACAACAGGACCAATCTACCCAAGAGGCCTGCTCGCCCTCGGGTAGACTCGAAAAACCGCTGTCGCTCCGATGCGACTGACCAGAACATAATACCGCCTGGTCAAACAATAGCAAGTTTTCGCCTGCTAGCTCGAATAACCAGGGAAATCAAGGTGTTGTGATTTCATCAATCCAGTCGTGATCTACTCTTGAGTGGTTCCAGATAAAGCACTTATAAATTCCCCAACGAGCTTCTTAAATCTCTGCCACTCATCAACCCCCAATGAGCTCTGATCAACAAGCAGGTGCTCGGGTACAAAGGGATCACGACGCATGGGTCGTACCGCTTCGATCTTCCAATGTGGTGCAAGATTATTATCGCTGAGCCACTCACTCAGACCGCTAAGCGAGACGAGTTCATCTCTGGGGTTGGCGATGATGAGGGTCGGGATCGATTGCAGCCGAGTTGGCGAACTGAGTGTTCTTGTTGCTGAATAGAGACCAATTGTATTTCGATACCAGAACAGGGGGGTTTTTGTGAATCGGCGATAGTACGGTGGTGCGATATTCGGGACAGAGATAGTTAGTGGCGGGAGGATCTGAAGTAGATACGCACTCTGTGCAGGGGCTCGCAGCGAAAGAGCTGGGGCGATAAAGATCATGCTTTTTGGGCTGATGTGCGAGGAAATATCGAGAGCACGAGCAGTCGCCAAGCCGCCAAGCGAAAACGCTAAGATATGGATCGGAACTTTTGGATGTTGCTTTTCAACCAGCTCATAGGCGATCTGGATGTCGTTTACCCAGGCGTCTTCAGAAAAGGGTGTATCGGAGAGAGAGTCGTGTCCACGCAGCACGATACGATAGGTGTCAAACCCTTGCGATCGAAGGTGCTCACACAGGGGCTCCATCGAGCTGGGGCGCTGATTGAGTCCGTGAACGACTATGAAGATGCCGCGGCGTTCGGAAGCGGTGGTGTTTATAAGTTGTGATTCTTCAGATGTCGCGGCGGCTGTATTGGTACTAGGCGCAATAATGCAGCATGAGCTAACACACAGGCTTATAAGAGCCATAAGGGGAAGGAGCAGCGTGGGTCTGATAGGCTTTGTGGGCATGTGATTAGTCTTGGTCACTGAAAGGTTTTCAAGGGCTTAGGCCTTTTTTGTTGAACCTATTATATGCACTAAAGTTTTCCTCACAATGAGCCGAATAGAAATCCGGATACAGGAAGGATCCGTCTGAGTGTTAGCTAGACGGTGAAGGTTAGTCTTGTGCTTGAGCCTGAGGGTAGAGCTTGGTTGGTCGCGCATTTTTTGCCTGAAAGCAGTACCGGGAAGCGCACTTACTTTTACAATCGTTACTCACCAGCAGCTCAGGTCGAGACGGCTTCACTGTTGTGCCCTAGGGGAAGCGTCAGTAGGTAGCAGACTCGTCACTCATCGCCTGCCATGGAATGGCTGCATCACTGGTTGTATCAGTAACTCTTTGATGTGAACCAGTTGTCATGGACGAGTGAGGAATACATGGGAATTTCTAGGATAGGCTCTCTGTTTGCTTCGAATGTTGATCCGGTGCTACGCCCTCAAGTTGCAGGCCAGCAGGGCGCAGGTACACAGGCGCAAAGTCAACAAACAAAAGTACAACTCTCTACCGATGCCGTAGTGTACTCTGGCAGTATGAGTACTAAAGGCACTGCATCAACCAGTGCCGAAGACAGCCGAGCGGCGCGGGTGCAACAGCTAAAGAGTGATGTCAGTCTCGGAGCGTACAGGCCCGATACCGAGAAGGTCGCGGTAGCTGTTCTTAAAGAATTAGCTTAACCCACATTTTTCATGAAACTGCGTCGCGAGAGCGCCGTTATCGGCGCTCGCAGCAGCTGGCTTCATGAATAAGCGGGTTCAGGCCTTTCATTTCTAAGCGCGCAGGGTACTATCTCCTTATATGAAGATAAGTGTCATTAGTGTCGGCAAAGTCCGACAACACTTTATTTTAGAAGGTGAACAAGAGTACCTAAAGCGGCTGCGGGGAACCCCGCTTGCAATCTCGCTCGTTGAACTCGGACTTGATGCTCCTGAATCAATGCCAGCCTCGGAGGTTCAGGAGCGAGAGGCGCTTGAGCTACTTAAAAAGCTTGATTCGTTTGATTATGTAATCGCTCTGGATGAGCGCGGAAAGCAGCCGTCCTCTAAGGACTTCGCCCGCCACCTTGAGAAGCAGCTGCAAGCGAGTGTAAAGTCGCTGGGATTTGTAATTGGCGGTGCTTTTGGTTTATCTGAAAAGATTAGACAGCGAGCCAACTACGTTTTATCGTTGTCTGAGCTTACACTGCCGCACCAGCTAACGCGGCTTGTGCTCGTTGAGCAGATATATCGCGCACACACGATTATGCGTGGTATCTCGTACCACAAGTAAGTAAGGAGCGGTGTGAGACAGAGCGGTTGCGGGGGATCTCGATGGGAAAGATAAAAAAGTTTGCAAGCTTGAATATCCGGAAGATTACCGGGGGTAAAGATCCCGTGCGTATTGTCGAGGAGTTTATCGCGCGCAGAGGTTTTGATCCTTCTGAGTGCCAAAAGGATTCCTCTCCGGATCTGATTCGCTGGATGTTTGCTCTACGCGGAGCAATGGAGCTTGAGGTGTTGATTGAGGGGATCCGCAAACCAGCAGAGACGACTATTTACATGGGAGTGAATATCATCACAGTTCCGATCAGGGGCGCACACGAAATCTTGGCAGCGGCATTAGAGATTGCTGATGGTCTAGTGGGGATTAAAGTTAGTTTGGTCGGTCACTACCTTGTGTTAAGTGCAAGCTTAAGTGCGGTGGGAGTGAGCGTGGATGATCTTGAGTACAACTTAAAATTAATAGAGGCTCAAGAATCATGGTTTAGAGAAGCGCTGGCAACCGAACTTCAGTGGGAAGATCTGCCGCTTGAATAGTGGTAAGATTATCCTTTATCCGATTACAGGACTGACTCGTCTTATGTGCGTCTGACGCTCTGTAGCGAGTCAAGGATCGGGGCGCACAGCTGCTTCTCCCACTTCATTCTGGTGTATCCCTCAAGCCAGTGTGGCATTGCTGTGAATCCAAACGAGTGCAAGAAGCTGCACATGCGGGCGTGGCTGTACCCTTCAATAGTAGTAGCATGTGGAAGATCTATAATAATATTTACACCATCTCCCTTAAGCCTAATCTCATTCAAAAAAGCCGTCATCAGCTGAGTCCCAACTGCGTGTCCTCGCTCCCAATCCCCAACTCGAATGGCATTTATTTCATATACATTTCCCATGCGATGATACAACATCGCCCCCACGATAAGATCCTCGTGGGTATTTGAGTTGGGACGGAAGACCTCGCGTTTAGCGACGATACCTGCATAAATCTCTCGCGCTCCTGCAACCGGAGGTTCTTCTGTTTGAGAATCTTCTGTCTCGTTCGTGGGTTCAACCCAGCCATCCATTTCGCGCGGCGATTCGATAAATTCCTCTGCAGTTTGGCGTTCGCTCCCGACAAGGTGAGTTAAAGACACTTTAATAGCCCGACGAGATAAGGGCAGTCCTAATCGCCAGCCAAGGCGAGTTCGATACAGCGACTCGATCCCATCACGGCGAGGTTGGGTATCTTCGCGCACACACGACAGCAGGTAATGAGTCTCTACCGCGCCCGCTAATTCCATAATCCCCAAGGCATAGTCAGCTATGCGGTTGACCGAGAAGGTCTCTGGCTGATGCACTATTTGACCGACTGCGCTATGTACTTTGCCCACACGATTCCACTCTTTCTCGTTGGGAACTGACGATTTACGGGTAGGTTCGGTACTATAGAGGGTATCAACCGCAGAGCGCAGCGCGGCTAGCTGATCCACTATCTCGTTACGGGACCGTGTAAGCCACTCTTCACCAGACTTTTGATCTGCAATTACATCAAAGCGGAACTGCCAAAGAGAAGCGAATTTCTTACGTAACTCTTCTCTGCTCTCCCGACCCCATACTGAGTGAGTTTCACTCTGGCAGCTATTTAAATGCTCCTTGAGGCTATCAATCAAGGCATTTACCACGGTAAGCCGCTTGGTCGAGAGCTGATTAGCTGAGGCGATAGTCTCGTAACGTTCTAGATCAAGGAACAGACACTCTGCCTGAGCTGCAACTCTGGCGAGTTGCGAAGTGAGCTGTTCTGTCTGCTGCTGGTTTAGCGCAGGTCCATATCTACCGCGAGAATCATCATTCTTGTCGTACATCTGATTTACCGGCGGCTACTCACACACAGATACTTGGGATTAAGTGTACAGCCCACGCTACACTGGTCCCGGATTGGGCTAATAATTTATCTTTACGATTTTACTAAGTTACCACAGCTAAGCAAAAAAATCCGCAAAAAGCCCCATTTTTTAACGAATTTTCAACTATTTACGTTAAAAGCTCGCCAATCAGGCAACTTTTTATATCTTTTCTCGATTATACAAAGGTGACCTTTAACAGATGCTTAACCCATAGCGGTTCTTTATGCGTACTTTTCAAACACTCCCCTCTCAGAAGCAGCTCTCGCTGTGGATGAGACAGTTAGTAACTATGCTTAACGCCGGGGTACCGATAATTATGGCTCTCTCCACCCTAAAGGAGCAGACCTCTCACCGTGCGCTAAAATTTGCCACTGGGCAGATGCTCGTAACTGTTCTTGAGGGTGGGTCTCTTGCGCAGGGCTTTGCGCGTAGTCCAGCGATCTTTAGCCCCTTGTTGGTGTCGCTTGTTTCGGCAGGAGAGCGGGCCGGGATTCTGGAGCACTCACTTGAAACGATCCACTCTAATCTCGAAGAGCGGCGTGCGCTGCGCAGTCGTCTCATGCGAGCGGCGACCTATCCACTGATAGTGCTCGGGACGTTGGCGCTTGTGGTGATTTTTCTACTTACCTGGGTGATTCCGACATTTGAGGAGCTTTTTCACGAAAGCGGGATCGCGCTACCGTGGTTGACTCAGGCTGTAGTCGGCGCTTCACGCTCCACTATCGATTATTGGCAGCTGCTGCTCCTGGGGCTTGGAACTCTCATTACTCTCACTACTTTTTCCTATCGCAGGTCTGTATCCTTTCGTAACCTGGCAGCAAGCGCCATGCTCTCGACCCCTGTTTTTAGAGAGCTGACCCGTAAGCGCTACGCGTATGAATGTACCAGCCTGTTGGCATCGCTACTGCGTGCTGGCATCCCGATTATTGAGGCGCTCGAGATCCTGATCCAAACGGTACAGAACTCGCTTGTCTTGGGCGACCTCAGGCGGACCCACTCTGAACTACACGAGGGGCTATCGCTCTCAGCTTCGTTTGAAAGGTCGCGTATCTTACCGCGCATGGTTGCTCAGATGGTTAGCATCGGGGAGGCTTCGGGCCACCTTGATGAGATGTTGGCCAAGACCAGCACCATCTTTAGGCAAGAGGTTGATGAGACTATTGAAAGTATTAAGCAGTTGGCCGAGCCCCTGCTTATACTGGTGATCGGGGTGATTGTTGGAACACTTGTTCTGGCGATCTACCTGCCAGTTTTTCAGCTTGGTGACGTGTCAGGAATCCGTTAATTGCCGCGTCGAGTCGACGTATTTTTGTCACTAGTCTGGGTCTTAATCGATGAGCCTGGCGACCTTGGAGGAGTAACTATAGGGAGCGACATAATTCAGTAGCGAAATACTTCACTCCTTATAGACGTCCCTGAAAGGGGCTCCTGAGCGTAGGGATGGTGGGGTGCAGCTCCCGACCGTAGGGAGGATGGGGTGGAGATAACTGACCCGTGACACTTAATAAATGCCCAAAGCCTTGCGGCTTGTTCAAGAAAGAACAGCGCTAATTCGCTATCCTTAGGACGTGGCCGTGTGATTGGTTTTTCTGTCAATCGCTACACCTTTAACCATGCGGCGAAAAATCCCAATAAAATCGGGCTAAATCGTTGTGCACCTGGTACACATCTTGCAGCATAGTGAGTGGGGGAAAGAGGGGTCTTTAGTATTTGATGTGAGCCACCTTTTGGGCGCAACAAGGGCTTTAGTTTATCGGCTAGGCGGCCGAAGACTACAGGTAGCTTGAGGGTGTTTGGGGGGCAACCTCAGCAATCAATTGATCTCAATATTCCGCTCTCCGAGTCTTTTAGGTTTTTGCGGGGAAGTGTCATGGGGAAGGAAAGAGGGTTTTCAGTTATTGAGTTTCTCGTTGTCGGTGCAATCGTTGGCATCCTTGCTCTGATAGCTGTTCCCCAATACTCGATGTATCGCCAAAAGGGCTACAACACCTCAGCAGCAAACGACCTACGTAACGTTGCCGCTGCCCAGGAGGCTTTCTTCGCTCAGCACGGAAAGTACTTTCCAGTTACTCACTGTACGTCACCTGACCACACTTCGCAGTGCAAAATCGAAGGTCTGCCAGG